>ERZ1034847.374-NODE-374-length-20703-cov-4.959560_pt1 | contig 20703 bp, 22 predicted proteins | sample MGYA00520633_ERZ1034847 | MGnify/ENA primary metagenome ERZ1034847 (study PRJEB33766, sample SAMN09781732) | gut metagenome | biome: gut microbiome | host: Homo sapiens | place: Madagascar | study: EMG produced TPA metagenomics assembly of the PRJNA485056 data set... | reverse complement strand
GTTCAACGCCCATTCCGTGCAGGATGGCACCTCCATATACCAAAACTCAGAGATCGGTTTCACCTCCGGACGGCGCTGGAACAGACGCACCGCCTCCTGGCACGCCATTGAGGTCTGCAGATGGTCATTGTTCGTGTCAGCCGGATGATGGGTGATGATGATGTCCGGCTCGCTCTCACGGATAGCGCTTTCGATGAACTGCACAAGTTTCAGATGAGGAACCGTGTTCATCTCGATGTTCGGGAATGTGGCCTCGAACTTTCGGTGTATTCCAAGGAAGTCCGACGAAGCGTTCAAATCTTCATCCAACTCCTTATCCTCCGGGCGGAAAGCGCGCGCCTTCGCCTCCGTGCACATGATGGCGACATCAATCTGATGTCCCTCACGACTCCATCTGAACATGGACGCACCAGCCCCAAGCACCTCGTCATCCGGATGGGCGACTACAAGTAAATATTTCATTGTGAATATTTTTAATTAGATTTTCCTATTGAATATCTCACTCCGAACGTAACACCGACAGAGTCCTGATACAATTGTCCTTTGTCGGCATATAAACCATACAATACAGTAAGACCTTTAACTTTGAAAATGGTATCTACTTGCCCCATAAACGCACCCGAAAACTGCTTTAAGCCAGTCTCTTTGACCGTCCCCCAAGGCTTCTGGTATTGAGATTCACCCGTGTAAGGAGTAACGTATGTTCCATAGTTTTCACTATAGGTCAGCATCAGTTTGTAAGGGTACTTGCGGAACAATTTCCCGCCTATACCAAGATGGTGCGATTTTACTCGATTGTTTTCTATGCCAAGATTAACCAAGGCAGACGACCATTCGCCAACATGCGCACCCTTGGGCAAGAACAAAGGATCACCAATCGTCCTTCCGTGATGAGTCCAACAAGATTTGTAATATGAGTTATGGAAATAATTATCAACACCTACTGTGGACACTCCGGGAGGAGTGATTGAATGCCCGTCCTTATCGAAAGCCTCGCCATTAATCGGCCCAGACTGATACATGGTATACTGATGTTCGTACACAACATCGCTAATCCATCTGTTCTTATCATTGGAACTAAAGGATAGCGTGTTCACACCATCGGGGAAGTTATAGAATCCCATCCCAGATCCATCGTTGTAGGGAATGTCATGTTGGGCGACAAAGGCCCATTTCTCACCTTGGTAAGACACTCGAATGATCTCGCTTCCTCCTTGGTCACCAATGACGTTCAACCGGTCGCTCATCGTCCCGTCGCCACCGGCGCTGCTGCCAGTCACGACCCTTATGTAATTCTTCAGCGAAACCGGGTAGTTCACATCCGTAGGATGTTCCCCTGCCCACATGGCATAATGATCCAACACCGCATCCAATGACAACCTCTCTGTCAGTGAATAACGCAATCCTATCCTTGTCCGATGCACCAGCGCATCCTTAACGTAGCGATTGTCTGTAGTCGTAAAATCCCCGTATGCACCATAAATCCACAAATGCTTACGAGTCAACGGCACCGCCACAGGATCCATGCTGACAAGATACCCAGGCATAGAACGGGCGTTGCCCGTTTCCACAAGATGCCCACCCGTCACTGACAAGGAACCAAGCGATTGTGAAGCCCCCATGAAATCATTGTCCCGATGCTTGATCCCGACATCCAATGTAAACGGTTTCCATTTGATCGAGCCATAGAGCTCATCCACCATCATATTCACAGATTTTGATGAAAGACCAAGCGGGTTTTTATAACTATTCGCCGCCAAAGAAGCGCCAAACCTGTATTGAATAGTCTTGGACTGATCAAATTGTGTGCTTGCCTGCAGCAGCGCCAACCCGCCATTCCTCTCCGGCATCAGCCCGTACTGGTTGGTCGTCATCCAGTACGGCAAATAACCCTCGGAAGATGCCATGGCACCCATGAGCATTATGGAAGCGATGAAATCGTTCATTTACTTACGTCCAACAAGATAACAATTAAACAGTCTTTGAATATCCCACCAACTTATCATGCATCCATTGAGGATACTTTCCACAGGCGGTGTAGGCTATCGCGATGACTGTCCAAAGGATTAGTTTCATGTCTCCGAAGAAAGAGGCATGCCTCACGTAATAAACGTCAAGTTTCAGTCGGACAGGCAGAACCTTTTCATTGTACTCCTTCTCATCCGGGAACTGATCACCATAGATGTAGTCCCAAAGGCTTGACTGGCTTGTCAGTCCACAAGGCACTGTTGAGGCGACCGCATTCTCTCCACCACGGGTGACCTCAACCTGATCCACCGCCGCCGGACGAGGGCCGACAATCGACATCGTCCCATTAAGAATATTCAACAATTGCGGCAGCTCATCAATCTTGAGCCTCCGCATAATCCTTCCCCACCAAAAGATCCGATCCTGCTCCGGACGAAGCGAAGCCTCTCTTGCGCCACGAACCACACGCATGGAACGGAACTTCCACATCTTGAACCGTCGGTTATTCTTCCCGACGCGGTTGGCAAAATAGAACAACGGCCCGGGGTCACTCAGCTCCGTAAATATGATACTCAAAATCCACACTGGTAATGTGCCAATGATGCCTATGAAAGCACACACCAAGTCAAAAACACGTTTGGTTACTTTATAAAACACAATCTGTCAGTATGTTACTTATACCCTTTTATTTTTCTCCAAACATAATGGCAGGGCTTCCATATCGGTGCCCAGAGCACTTCACTTGGAGCTAACCTGAAATACACGAAGTTACGCTTCACATTATGCTGATACACACTCATCCTACTCCTGCGGTTCACCTGCTGGTTACGCTCATCAAAATGCCCGAAGTTGCCGGACAGTTCTATTTCGGACAACAGTAAGCGCCCTGAATGCATATCAGGTTCACAAAGCAAATACTCCCTTTCCAGTCCAAACATCTGGTGCTCCACATACATTACAGCCTCTGCAAACTTAACCAACCCCAAGAGATTCATTTCCTCAAACACTTTTGCTTTTTGCTCTTTTTCTAAATTACGAAGGATATAATAGTAATCAAGCAATTGACGGAGTCCTATGCCCTCATGCAACACATGATTAAATATGTGCATCAATGAATACACTGCATTGAAGTCAGACGTAGGATATGCAAAACCTATAGTCTTATCGTAATTGGAAAATTGCTGCTCGCGATATTTCCTGAAAAACCGTTTGTATTTGCGATAATGAAAAGGACTGTATGAAAAACTCGGAATAAAATGAATTTCTGTATGCGTGTCCTTAAAAATCTCCACTTCTGCATGATGGATAACCGTCTCGCCAACAGTCCACCGCGCTTTCAACATTTTGTAAAGTTCATCTCTGTCTCGCTCAACCCACAAGTCTATATCACCGCACTGTCTACGCAACGGATTGGGATAAAGCATTGCAACACCTTGCCCCTTCAGCACACAACTACGCAAGCCTGCACCATTGAATATGTCAGTTACCTCCTTACATCTAACATTCTGCAGTCGATTATTCTTCTCCAAAGCCAGGGTCTGGGCTATCCACCGCATTAAGCATTTCGGTTTGCTTTCACCTGTAGCAAGAACCTTTTCCACTCCAGTCAGCAATACACCAACAAGCGACTGCCGTTGAGCTTCTTTATAAAGTAAAGTCCAATCCTCATCAGTCAACCGGCGAGAGAACTGTTCCCGTTTACCTAAAGTAATAAGTATGAGTTCTTGAAAAAGATTCATTATTTCATCGTTCTCCTGATCTCAAGCCCCTTGATGGACTCTTTAAAACTAACGAGCTGGTAATCGAACCCATATTGACTCATTTCTTGCATATAATATGAATCAGCAAACAACTTAGGGATGGCAGGTAGGAACTTTGCGCCCAACCACACCAAAGGATTGAAAATACGACTGATCCATATCTTATGACCATGCTCTTTGGCAAACTGACGCACAATTTCAACAGTATCGGAGTATTCAGCATTCTGTGGATGGAATGTACCAGACATCTCCCGAAGGATAATCTGCTTCACGAACTCAGCCAGATTATCAATGAACAACATTGAACGCTTATTATGCCACGCAGGAAAAATAGGAGTATTAATAGCCAACCACCCCAAACGGGGCAGATTGCCTTTGTTGCCGGGGCCATATATCATCGGTGGGCGCAAGATTGCCACTTTAAAACTATCGCAAACCAGTTCGCTCAAGCCTTTTTCCGCCTGCAATTTTGAATCCCCATAAAAGTCGTTAGGGTCAGGCTTCGTTTCCGCTGTGGTCACATCCGCCCTCATGCTCTTGGATGCATGGTACACAATGCGAGAACTCATGTATATGAATTGCTTTACCCCATGTTCCTTCGCCCACTTAGCCACTTCGATCGCAAGGTCACGGTTCACCTTGTAGTACAACGGTGCCATCTCTGGCTTCGGATCCACATGTGCTATTCCCGCCACATGGAACACGACATCATACTTCGAGTAATCCGCCTGTTTCCAGACATCGTTCATCGTGTCCACCACATCAACAACAAAACTCTCAGGCTCCCTCATGAGCCAATTTCTGACATTGGTGCCGACAAAGCTCTTGGCACCAGTTATTAGAATATGCTTCATAGACTATGTTTCCTTTTCAAATGTCTTGACAACCTTTGCAGGACAGCCTAAAGCAAGGCTCCATTCCGGAACATCTTTTGTAACTATAGCACCAGCCCCTACTACTGCTCCCTCACCAACAGTGACTCCTGGCATAATGAGACACCCTGTTCCGACTGCACAATTTTTACACAGGTGAATTCTGCCGTACTTATATGGCTGCATACCATATACTTTTCCTGGGCCATAAGCAGAAAGATTTTTTTTATGGCAGAGCAAACGAACATCTCCTGCGATATGAACCCCATCCTCAATTATTAATAAATCTGAATGATTCAAATCTACACGGACATAATCTCCAATGAATACATCCTTACCTACTTGTGCACCTAATTTACGCAATATGAATGGGCGTAACTTACGTGGATTAAAGGGCTCTAACATCGCACAATTCATCGCATTTATAAGAGCTCTATGATGCCAATTAGTAAAGAACTGTTTGACTACTTTCCAGATACTCACATCACCATAATCCTCTATGGGATACTTAAACCCCATAGCACATAATAACTTATAAGTTAGTGTTGTTTTGTTTTTCATTACATTCTAAAAGTTGCTTAACATCACAGCAGCGTAACTCAATATGTGCCGACTTTTGCACAATATTATATTCTACAATTTAATTTGTTCAATAGAACTTTGTATGTGACTCTTACTTGAGGCACCAAACACTACTGACTGGACATTCAGACTGTTCACATAATCAAATGATTGTTTAGGAGAAATCGAGCCTGAAGCCAAAACATTCATGGCCATAAGCTGATATTTGGATGGATTGTTCTCTGATATAACTCGTTCATATTCCTCTTTTGAAGGATACATATTGAAGCCTGCAGCGTTTATACTTGAGCAGATGCAAACTTCCTCAATTCCCCATTCATTTAGCTTGTCTAATATATAAGGTAGATTAAGAGTTATGAAGCCAGGTATTATCTTATATTTCTTTTTAATATATTCGCAATAATGTACAAACACATCCTTCAGATTCATGCCGAGCAGCAGGTCTGTGACAACATTTTGAAGAAACAAAACCTTAACATTCAAGTCTTTGAATATTTTGTACTCTACATCAATGAGCATCTCCATAACTTTTAGGGGATCCTTATTTACCGCAATAGTAGCACCCTTTGCGAGCATACCAAGAACCCCGATGGTGGAATTATTGGAGAAGATTGCCTCTTTGATGGCCGGAAATATTCCCAATTCATTCACCATATCAGCATATTTATGAGGATATGGAATGCTTGGATACCATGCAATTTCACCATACTTATCCTTATGAGAGCGGAAATAGTCTGTTATTTCCATTGCTTTCTGGTTACTATTGAGCATGACAGCAGTCACACCACTATCAAAAGCACCGTCATAAACATCAAGAATGTTCTTCAAATCACTGAATTTCTGGGCCAATTCTTCCGCCTTGTCTTGAGAGCGATGATTGATACCAAAAAATTGATTGTCCCCAAATACGACTTTATCTATTCTTTCCATGTCTTTCGTTTACTTTTCGTTGTTAAAAATATCGTGAATAAGAGTTTGAGTTTCCGCAGCATTACGGAAAGAACACCCCTTCGATTTCCGGTTCTCCTTAATGGCATCAGCAAAATCATATAATTGATCAGAGAAGTGTGCCCCTCGTACATAGAAGCGTGTCTCTACTGGCATAAGGTTTCGTGGAGTTATGGTCCATCCCGCCTTCAGATTATATTTCTCATTATCCTCGTTCAGATATACTTTCATCCCATAGAAATCAGCGTACAATTTACCCTTGTCACCACAGATTTCCACTTTCATCATTGGTTTTCTGAAAGTAGGATCACTCCAATTTACGTGAACTGAAGCTAAAATATCATTCTTATATTTGATATTCGCCACACAAATATCTTCGACATTTGTGCTATAAACACTTGTCATTCCTGAGCCAAGCACTTTCTCTTGACATCCGAATACGAAATTTAGGATATCAAAGAGATGAGACCCCATTTCATAAGTCACTCCGCCTCCATTCTCTCTCTTTGAACGCCATCCTTTAGCGGTTTGAGGCTTAGTTACAGTAGCACTGAAAAATCCTGCATCAACAAAACGAATGTTACCAATGACGCCATCTTCAAGATATTGCTTAATGGTAAGAAAAACTTGATTGTACCGATTCACATACCCAACCTGATTTACTAGTGCTTTTTGCTCAAACAAGTCAGCTAGCTCATTGGCAAGATTGGGGTCAGTCGTGAAAGGCTTCTCACAAAATACACTAATTCCCAATTCTCCTGCCATTTTACATACTGGATAATGCAATGATGAAGGAGTACAAACAATCACTCCGTCGATATCTCCTGCTTTTAACAATTTCTGATAATCAGTGTAGGTTTTCAATGATGGAATAAACTTACCGAGAATATCCAAAGTCATTGTTGAAGTGTCCGATACTGACACAATTTCAACTGAAGGATGGGTGTTTATAATTGAGTAATGAGTTATACCCATCCTCCCCATTCCAATAATTCCAATTCTTACTTTATCCATTTCAATAATTATTATATGTTATTATTCGTAGTATTTCTTTCCCAATAATCTTCTGAAAGGAATTTTCGCCAAATACCATAAGTATGGGATGTTGTTATAAAGATATTCCGATAAAAATGCAGTCCAAGACCTACCTTTTCTGCCCCAATATAGTCCCATCAATCCAAGTTTCCGAATCAACGGTGGTGCCATTTTATATTCTCCAAGATAGAATCTAAATGCCGCACCAACGCCTACGCAAACCTTTCCATACATATATGGTAAGAGATTTACTGCAAAGAAATCTTGTTTTGGTGCTCGCATTGCAATCCACACCACATCGGCACCACTTTCATTTATCATTTTACCTATACTCGCATAGTCATACTCATCTAACTTGCAGAAGTCCGGAGAATAAGTTCCTACAATTAATGCGTTATTTTCTGAAGCCTTCTCAACGATTTTAGATAGTGTTTCATCTGTATCCCCCAAAAGGAAATGCTTTAGTCCACTATCCGGGTTGAGTATCATATTTTGGAACAAGATCGGTCCCATTGTGCGCTCAACATTCTTTAACCCCCATAGTCTTGCAGCCCAAAGCGTAGGTTGACCATCAGGTGTGTTCATCAAAGAGTTTTCCATCACAGCACAATATTTCGGATCTCGACTTGCGATATCTATTGTTCTCGGATCCGACACGCAAACATATGTCCCTCCACCGGCTTCAACCGAAGCTTTGATTCTTTCTTGTGCATCAATAGGATTTGTGATTGAGATAAATGTCTTTCCTATACGAAAGCGGTTTTTGTTTTGAGTCATATTATTATCCTTTTTAACATTCAAGGCAACTTGTAAAACTCATGAGTCTTTATTTAGCATTTCTATTTCATCTATTATCTGATTGATATTTCTCCCTCTCTTGCACAATACATGAGTTTTAATAATGCTTATCATCTTCTTGAAACTTTGATCATCTTTACACAAAGTAATTTATTCCGTCGCCACTTATCGCCAAAGTGATATCAAGGCCACGTGGACACAGTCTCATCCAGATGGCTCTGTCTGCTGTGCTTTCTAAAGTGGGACTACTTCTTACCAAATTCCAATGGGTTATGTGACGGCTCAACAAAATGACGTTTCCTCTTTGCCATCTCAAGATGTTCTATATCTGTATCTGAAAAATCGGTCTGAATACCAAAGATTTTTTTGTCTTTGTAATAAGTTTCAAACAAAGATTCCAACTCTGCTTTTGAAAATCTCTCATTCTTTGGATAAAGTACCTTTTCATGTTCAAGAATCTGTTCCAATGTAAATTTTACTCCGACAATTCTTGCAGGCGAGCCTACAACCAATGCATACGGTGGAATGTGCTTGTTAACCATACTACAGGCTCCGACTATACATCCGCGTCCTAATTCTGCACCATAAAGAATTGTCACGTTCGCACCGATCCATACATCTTCATTGATTATAATATCACCTGAGTTATCATTCACATGAGAGGCTCCAAGCAAAACTTGAGGTACACCAACAGTACTTCTGTGGTTATTGGTTACAATTGTGCACCTTGGCCCAACAACAGTATACTTCTTAATAAAAATATTCTCCCCCGAATTATTAATAAAGTACGCGCCTAAACGAATGACCGTATTGTCCTCCATATGTACATTTTTCGGACTTGTAATATAGACGGGAAAGCCTATCGCCGAATTTTTGCCAGATGATCCTAAATCAGAGAGCGATGTAAACCAACAGCGTTTCAAGGCACTAATTTTTGAAATAATACTCATTTCTTAATATGTTTTAACAATCTATTCTTTATAACGAACATGATTCTCTGTAGTCCTAAGCCATAAACACCCAAGGAGACATCAATACTCCTTATCCAATACCATAATGCCGAGGTGTATTCTTTTCGTCTATATGCCTTCATATATTTAATGAAAGCTTTATCCTTTTTATCAAGCACATAATGGTGTTTCTCTAAGAACGGAACCAATCTATCATATGTTCCCAAATGACTGTCAAGCGATTCTGATTTTGACATTCTTGAACTGACACCTCGTTGAGCATAATATATATTACCAATTAATGGAATATAATAATGGGTTTTAGAAAAAAGATGAACTTGGTATTCCTGCACTAATTCTGCCACATAAGAACGCCCTTCACTAACAGGAACAAACTGTTTAAGCACTTTAACACTATAACACGCACCTCTGTTAGATAATAATTTTCGTATATGTAACTTTATGGGGTCAAAGCGACCCGCCAATTGGTTTCGGTATACTATAAAGTCACCAGCTACATTTACTTGCTTGTAGTCGCAAAAGATACTAAATAGTTCATTCTTATAATCAATGTCATTCGTCACTATGTAATCAAGGATCTCTTTGTAATAACCTGCCGGTGATTCATCATCGCCAGCAAGTCGTGTTACAATATCACCTTTAGGACGCTGCCATGTAGCTTCGATGTTCTCGAATATCCCTAAATTATGGGGATTTCTTACAGGTTTTATGAAATTAGGATATTTATTGGCATACTCTTGCAAGATGTTCCATGTTCCATCTGGCGAACAATCATCATTAATGCAAACTTCAAATAAATAATCCTTCTGAGCCACAAGCGAATCTAGAGCGCGCTTTATAACCCTCTCCTGCTTGTACGTTATCATCAATACTGATATTCGAGGTGCCTCTTTCATTTGTAGGTATATTGTAATAATTGTTCATTCTTTTCGCTGCGACCAAACATATAAATTGTCATCGTATATAAGAATACTGAATATGTCGCATAAAAACCGGGGCGTTGGTATAACGTTAATATGAAGTATATCATGAACATTAACCACAACTGTCGATTTTTTATCTCCCTATATGAAAGAATTAAATAAGCACCGACATTAAGCAAGACAAAGATCAATCCATGTTTGACAATTACAAGATTAAGAGATGCAGCACCCGAAAACTGCTCCGCGAATCTTGACCCCAACCCTGTAAAAAATATAGGAGTCCACTTAATCGAATCGTAATAATCTTTTAATCCCCAGCCATTTCTATTATTCCCGACAAAACTTCCTGTATCTGAATCATAACTAAAACGATACCAAAGATTGTCATAAAAAAACGGGATGTTATACGTAAGCATCACAAATACTCCAAGAATAATAACCCAGCGCCATCTATGCTTTACCCTTGAGGAAAAGAATAGGAAACCGATTATCATCGTTACATAAAAATAGAATGATAAGGTAAAGATACCACATAACAACAAAACAAGATTTCCAATACGGAGTATATTCATTCTCTCACTAATAAGGATAAGACCGAGAATAGTTCCTAGCATACCAGGTTCGTCAAATAGAGCTTGGAATCTAATAGATTCCCCAGAAAACGTATCCAATCCACGAACCAAAAAGGGATATACATTATATGTATAAAGGTCTGGGCCATTCTGATGAATTAATACAGATGGAGTAATAAAATTAGTGCATAAAGTTATCACATATACTAAAAATGACGTAGATACAGTCAATATGATTATTTTACGGAATACTTTATATGTTGAGATGACAAGTCCCCTTTTGATAATTGGAATACATGCCAAGCCAATAAAATTAAATAATGTGATTATTGAACTATGATCAATTATAACAGATGCCCATATATATGACAACGACAAGAGGCAAAAAACAAGGAATGACTTTTTCTCTCTTGATAGATTCATGAGAGCTATCATTGTCACTATTATTGAACATACTGGACGTAAAAACTCCTCATAATCCCACAAAAAATAAGGCCTGCAACGAGCAAAGATAATAATACCAAGTATTATTGAAACGCCAGCAGTATTTCTCTCTATTTCAGAATAAGACATATTTTACCTCTTAAGTAGTCTTGATATTTTACCAGATAATCCTAATTTTGAGTTCAAGTTCCAATAGGAGTAGCACAATACGAGTATAAAGCAAAGACTTCCTAGAATATATCGGGGAACACCTGACGTTAATGTTATTACGGTCAAGGTTACAAACGCACACAACAGACCAATCATAAAAATAGAACCTGACTCACGAGAAAACGCAAAATGATAATGCTTGTGGCAAATATAATAAATCAAACCAACCTCAAAAACATAGTCTATGATAAAAGCAACGCCAATACCAGTAAGACCGGCAAAGAGAAAGCCTATAATTTTCAACGAGATTGATATGATAAAGTTGTATATTTCGGTTAATAAAAAGAGCTTAGAGTCACCTCTTGCAACAACAGCATAAGACAAACACCAAGTAACTGCCTGAATGAACATCCCAACCATAAATAATTCCAACATTCTAGTCACTGACATAAATTCAGAAGAATATAAGATGCGAATAACTTCTTTTGAAAAAACCATCAGAGCAACTATCATAGGTAATAAAATACACATTATCAAAACGATCTGCTTATTAATGGTCTCGTTCTGAACATTGTCTTGCCCGTTAAGTGCAGATAAACGTGGAACATAATCGGTTGACATCGCCGACATAACAAGAAAAATATAACTATTTGCTATTGTCATAGCTGCGGTATAGAGCCCCACATCATTCAAAGTGCCTTGATGTGAAAGGAAAATATTCATCAAATATGATGATAGATTACCAATTAAGCCTCCGATAGCTAAAACTATCCCCAAAGATAACATTCCTCTACTTTCTTGCCAAAGGCTACTCAAGGATAATCTCACATAATGATATGTGACTTTTTTTGAAGCTTGCCACGAAAAGAAAAGGGTTACAAGAGAAGCTATAATGAGTGCAGGGACAATTCCTTTCTCCTTGAAAAAAAAGTACAACGGAATAGTTAGAATTAAACTCAGTGCATTTCCTACAATAGAACAACGTGCCAGTTCTTTATATCTAAACGTACCTTGCAACAATGCGACTTGCCCTGTATTAAGTTGAGTCGCAAACATCACTATTGATAAATACTTAAAAGCGACAGAATAATTATGATTCCCAAAAGCGAAAACACTCAAGTATTCAGAGCCGAAGAAAACTATTGCGGTACCAATTATACCTGTAATCCAAACTAATAATCGAAGTGACGTGATGACCACATCTATACGGTCTTGATTCTTAGTTTCATATGACTTAGCAACATCACGTACCGCACTCGTTTGTAGCCCACAACCTGTAATATGATTAACAGTATCAAGTGTCGATTTTAACAAATTGCTTATACCCATACCCGTTGGTCCAATGAGTAGAGCAATTAGTTTAGCTCTTAAGATATTAATCAATATCTGAAAGACTCGTACACCGCCAAAAAGTGCCGTTGCCTTAAAAATATTGCCATAACTATTTCTATCGCTTTCTTTCATTACAAAAACAGAGTTAACTAAAATCTGTTTATCAAATCAACTACTTGTTTAACTTCATCAATAGTTATAGTAGGTCCGATTGGAATACTTAACTCCTCATCCGCCAAACGTTCCGTGATAGGCAATGACAGTTGTGGAGTGTTCCAATGCTCTTTAGCATAACACTCCTGTTTATGAGGAGCAATCGGATAATGGCACACTGTACCGACACCATTTTTATCAAGATAGTCATGAAGTTCATCTCGCCGCCCATTGGAGACAATAATCGGGAACAAATGGTAGACATTTTGCTCATCAGGAAGAAGATCTGGCAATGAGACATTAGGATTCTTGATGTTCTCATAATAGTAATGGGCTACGGCTTTACGGCGTGCATTATCTTCAGTCAAGTGCCTCAATTTCACATCTAAAACAGCAGCTTGGATTTCGTCAAGACGGCTATTGCGACCAGCGTACTTGAAAACATATTTCCGTTGACTACCATAATTTGCAAGAGCTCTGATGGCTTTGGCCAATTCATCGTCATCTGTCGTGACTGCACCGGCATCACCAAGCGCTCCAAGGTTTTTACCCGGATAAAACGAATGGCCGGCAGCATCTCCAATACTGCCGGTCACACGTCCGTCAGTATGTCTGCACCCATGACTCTGAGCACAATCCTCAATCAACTTAAGGTTATATTTTTTGCATATTTCTCCAATCTTGTCAGTGTATGCAATACGTCCATATAGGTGTACTATGGCTATTGCTTTTGTTTTAGATGTGACCAAGCCCTCTATACGGTCATCATCAATTTCCAAAGTGTTTGGTTTTGGTTCACATAGAACCGGTACAAGCCCATTTTCAGTTATAGCCAGAATCGTGGCAATGTATGTGTTGGCTGGTACAATAACCTCATCACCAGGTCTCATGACACCTAATTCAATATAGGCACGAAATATCCAAATCAGGGCATCCAAACCATTGGCACAACCAATAGTATGTTTTGTGCCGACAAATTCGGAATAATCCTTTTCGAACTTTTCATTCTCAGCACCTTGAAGGTACCATCCATTATTGACAACCCGGCTAACCGCCTCATTGATTTCCGCTCCATGAAGAGCGGTTACATCTTTTAGTGAAAGAAAAGGTATCATAATTTTATAGTTAAATAACGTCTATGATTTTTTTATAATCAGAATATTGACTATCCCATGAAAATTCAGTCAATACTGCCTTTCGGCCGTTTTGACCCATCAAATAAGCTTCTTCTTTATTGTCTATCAAATACTCTATCGCTTGTTTTATCTCCTCAGGATCACGAGGATTAACACAAATTCCACAGTGATACTTTTCAACCATTCTCTCATACAAAGGAACCTTGCTAAGAATCACAGGAATAGCAGCCTCCATGGTCTCAAATATTTTAATAATTGAATAAGATCCTTCCGGTGTTTCTGTTAGAGAGAAATCCTTCATTACGTTGCCAATAATAGATCTGTTGATAATTCCAGGAAGATCTTCTCTAGCAAAACCATCAATGAATTCCACCTGTTTCCATGCAGGATGTCTCATTAAACGATCGCGCATCTCCGCAGTAGGAATTCTGCCCGCAAGAAGATATCTCACCTGAGGAAGTTGCTGAATAGCATCCAAGAATTCATCTTGACAACTGATTTTATATATGGTGCCAAAATAACTTACTATGTTCTCACGCTTACAATAATCTTCAAAAGATAAATGAAAATATTTATTTACAACGGGGAAATTAGCCACACTGACAAAGTTTCGACACGGCATCACCCCACGAATATATTCTTCCATTTCCGGCATGCAGCTAAATATAGCATCATAGGATCTGGATATCTTTCGAAGGTATCGCTCAGAATGTTTGAAATACAGTTTACGCAAGGTCAATGTAGGAAACCTTCTGGAGCGGTAATCCGGATCATACTCACGAAGATTATACGTCACAACTTTACCTTGTTTTTTTAGGTATAAGCCAAGAGGCAAGAGTTCATAGTCGTTTATCTGATAAACATCAGCATGGAACTTATCAAGGAATCGCTCCATTCTCTCACGATATTTCCAATTCACATATAATCTTCGAACATATTTATTACAACAAGCCAGCTTATAAAACATTCCATTAAGTTTCGTATTAATGGATTGCATTTCTATACCATATTTAGTTTCTGATGGCAAGCCATCACAGAGGATATATGACACTCTATAGCCAGATTCAACCAGTGACTTTCCTTGTCGCTGAACAATGAGTGAATCTTGACGATTAAATCCTCTGGTGATAAAGCAAATGTGTTTCATAATTCTTCTACTCGTTCATGAACTTTAACGGACGTGCGGGACAACCAGCGTATATTTCACTATCTGGAATCGAATGTGTGGCTAGACTTGCAGCTGCCAACATGGCATAGTTGCCAATATCTGTATGCGCTAAAACAGTTGAGCCGACAGCGACATCCGAACAATAACCCATGGAGACGCATGATACAATAGTGGCACCCATTGCCACGTGACATATTTCACCTATATTCACGTCATGTCCGATGTTGGTGTTGGCTTTTATCATGGTACATTTACCAATATGGGTTCTAGGAGCAATGTATGCGTTATACATAACAAAAACGCCTGGTTCCAACACTACAGAATCAGCTATGAACGCCGTCTTGTGCACAATGGTCGCCCACCTGTCATTAGGTATATTAATTGTTTCAAACAATGAGGCCGTCGTATGATTCTTTGCGATTAAGTGAATACCCCATGCAAAATAATATCCTTCATCCAAGAGGCGTGGGATATCACTGATACGACCAAGAATAGGATAGCCGTCAACCTCTGTGTCATAATCGTTGCAATAACCGGCCACCTTCCACTCGAGGTCATTGAATCGGTTTCGATTGTCATTTATGCATGCTTCTATGACGCATCCGTGTCCAGAGCCTCCGATTATGACTACTGGCTTGTCAATAATATTATTATTCATCTCTGAATCTTAAGAATTCATCGTAGTCTCGAATGTAATCCTCTTTGAGATAGACATCAGAGGCCAACACCATACAGACCGCCCCTGACGAGAAGTCGCCGAGGTCACGCCACATCCCAGGTTTCACATACAAGCCGATGTATGGTCTGTTGAGGAAAAATGTTCGTTTGTACTTACCATCATTGAGTGTGACCGTGAATGAGCCGGAAGCAGCAATAATCAACTGACTCAAGTCACGATGTGCGTGAGCACCCCTCTCCTCACCAGCCGGGATATCATAAAGATAATAAACACGTTTGACATCAAACGGAAAGTCGTCACCATTCTGCACTACCGTCAGGTTTCCCTTACGATCAGAGTGATGCTTGTCCAACTCGATTATTGAGCAGTCAAATACGTTATATTTTTCCATCGTTTCTTAATTCTTGATATTTCCCATAGTCCTCAAGATAATCGTTACGGTCGTACTTTGTCGAGGCGAATTCCAAAGCAAGAGAGCCGGAGGAGAAATTGTCCATCACACGCCACAGCCCTTTGGGAACATATAGTCCATAATATGATCTGTTGAGCGTGAATTTCTTCTGTTTTATTCCGTCATCAACCGTAACATCAAAACTTCCCGAGATGGCTATGATAAACTCGTCGGTGGACTTGTATGCATGTCCACCGCGGCTTTCTCCACCAGGAACGTCATATATCCAATAAGTACGCTTAACCTCAAATGGAATCTGGTTGTTCTGCTCAGCAAAGGACAGACTTCCACGTGGGTCGATGAACTTCGGGAGTTCAAATAGCCTCACATCGTCTACTGTCATAATATCAATACTCAATTTAATACATTACGTTCTCAATAGGTGTGCAGAGTTTTCCCTTATCGGTTACCGTACATAGACTCATAGTACTTTTCATATTCACCACTGGTGATGTAGTCCATCCAAGCCTCGTTTTCAAGGTACCATTTGACCGTCTTTTCAATTCCTTCCTCAAACTGAAGGCTCGGCTCCCAACCGAGTTCCTTCTGGAGTTTAGTGGAGTCTATGGCATACCGGGCGTCATGACCAGGGCGGTCTGTGACGTAGGTTATCAGGTTTAGGTCCTCGCCGTCCTGTCTTCCGAGCAGACGGTCAACCGTCTTGATCAGAACCTTGATTATGTCAATGTTCTTCCACTCGTTGAAGCCGCCGATGTTGTAGGTCTCTGCAATACGTCCGTTGTGGAATATTGTGTCAATCGCTCTGGCATGATCCTCGACGTACAGCCAGTCCCTGACATTCTCGCCTTTCCCATAAACGGGCAGTGGCCTCCTATGTCTGATGTTATTGATGAACAGAGGTATCAGTTTTTCCGGGAACTGGTACGGGCCATAGTTGTTCGAACAGTTCGTCACGATCGTCGGCATGCCGTAAGTGTCATGATAGGCTCTTACGAAATGGTCGGAGGATGCCTTTGAGGCCGAATATGGACTGTGAGGCGCATATTTACTGGTCTCGTAGAAGAACTCATCGCCATATGCAAGATGGTGGCTTCCGGACGAGGCCTTTGTGGAGAACGGAGGCCTGATGCCTTCCGGGTGGTTCATTGCCAACGCACCATAGACCTCATCTGTCGAGATGTGGTAGAACCTCTTTCCCTCATATTTCTCAGGGAGACCCTCCCAGTACAGCTTGGCGGCCTGAAGGAGAGACAGCGTCCCCATCACATTCGTCTTCGCGAATGTGAACGGATCCTTGATGGAACGATCGACGTGGCTCTCGGCGGCGAGGTGGATTATTCCGTCAATATGCTCGTCCTGCATCAGCTTGTAAAATGCCTCGAAATCGCAAATATCCATCTTGACGAACCTGTAGTTCGGCTTGTCCTCGATGTCCTTGAGATTGGCAAGGTTTCCCGCATAGGTCAGCTTGTCAAGATTGATGATGTTGTACTCGGGATATTTGTTCACAAACAGCCTCACGACGTGAGATCCGATGAACCCGGCCCCGCCGGTGATCACGATATTCCTTTTTGCCATGTTATCTTCTCGCTAAAGTGTCTGAATTGATCTTGTGTCTCTTTTCCTCTATCACCTGAAGCAGGTATTGTCCGTACTGGTTTTTGAGCATAGGCTGGGCGAGTTCCCGCATTCGGTCCTCGTCGATCCATCCCTTGCGGAATGCGATGGCCTCAAGGCACGCTATCTTCAACCCCTGCCTTTTCTCAATCACCTCCACAAATGTGGAAGCCTCGGCGAGCGAATCGTGGGTGCCGGTGTCCAGCCATGCGAATCCTCTTCCCAAAGCCTGTACTTTAAGTTGCCTATTCTTAAGGAACACTTGGTTGACGGTGGTTATTTCATATTCTCCACGAGCGGACGGTTTGATGGTTCTGGCCACTTCAACCACTTCATTCGGATAGAAATACAGTCCTGGGACGGCATAATTGCTCTTCGGCTTTGCCGGCTTCTCCTCTATGCTGAGGCAGTTGCCTTGCTCGTCAAATTCCGCTACGCCATATCGTTCCGGGTCATTGACCCAGTAGCCGAATATAGTCGCCTTGCAATCCTTTTCGGCAGCATTGACGGCCTCCTTGAGCATAGGAGTGAAGAAGCCGCCGTAGAATATGTTGTCACCCAGTACCAGACAGACAGAGTCTTTGCCGATGAAGTCAGCCCCGATGGTGAACGCCTGCGCCAATCCGTCAGGAGACGGCTGTTCCGCATACTCAAAGTGAACACCATAATCCGAACCGTCCCCCAGAAGCCTCTTGAATCCAGGCAGGTCGAATGGTGTGGAGATGATGAGGATGTCCCTGATCCCGGCAAGCATAAGCACGCTGATCGGGTAATAAACCATCGGTTTGTCATAAATCGGCATCAACTGCTTGCTGATGCCCTTGGTGATAGGGTACAGTCTCGTACCGCTGCCACCGGCTAATACTATTCCTTTCATACTATGAAATACTAGTGCAATAATCTTTGATATGCGTCAAAGGCTTTCTTCACCTCCACAAAATTCTTTGTGCATAAATCAACTGACTTCGACTCGCCTTGATTTTGTGGCTCTCTTTTTAATTTCGCATCATAGAACAATTCCAAGTCTTTGTACAAACGAGCTCTGTCTTCAAGGGTGCGTTTGTAATCTTCCTTTAGTTTTTTCAGACTCTCGTTGTTATTTAACTGCTCTTTAAGGTTCTTGATAACCTCGTCTTTTGAATCAATCAGGTTCCTCATCATCTTTCTGTCCTTGACGACTTCCAGAATAAAGCGAACCGATATTATTATCGCGAAAAAGATTAGGACAATGGAAATCATACAAACGGCGCTTTCACATTCAAATTCATGTAGTGACATGCCTGCGAGGACAGTCGTACAGATGATGACCGTTGCCTCAAGAATTAATTCTTTCCAATTCATAATATAGATTGTTTTATAGGTTTGACTTTTTATCGGCAAGTTATCATGTGTATTTTGCCATATTCGATAGCCACATCAGTTTTAATGATGACAGGATAATCCTCAACACCCCATTCGTCTTTTGTCAAGAACATCCTATATTGAGGGTTTTCATTGACATACGTTGAATTAAGTAAATCATTGAAGTTTTCAGAGATTCGGTCCATTGTATCGGACAATTCTTTGTCAACCGACCTGTGTGTCCTTGAGTAATACTTAAGAACGTCTTCTCTGGTCGTCTTCAACGTTATTCCTGTTTCCAGCATATCCAAAGACCTCGACACGCTATTTGGAAGTTCTTTGCCGAAATCAAGATCGCTCTTCCAATGGCTCCCTACAATATAATTGGAAATGTTCTCATTTAACTTTATCAAGTGATTGGTCAATATCAGGTTAATGGCGTCATCTTCCGGCGTAATCGTTATCTTCCGCGATACAAAGCCCTTATCGAGTTTTTCAGCACGGATGATCATGTGCATCAATTTCAATATGTATGATGTTAGATAGAATGGCTTGAACAATAGGTTTCCCATATCATCATTGATGACATCACAGGACATGTTCTTGTTCTTCATGTGCTCAAGAGCCACGTCTATCTCTGTGTCATAATTGCGCAACAACAATTTTACTTCATGCATGCGAGAGTTGATGTCATCATTCTTGTCGTTGACAGAATTGTATTTCTCCATGTGTATGAAATCGTTGCTGTCCACTTTGAGTTTGAGTAAATGAGATTCCGATGGATAGCGGGAATGGCCCTCCTGCGAACTATCGTTTTCATTGTTAAACTTCTCATAGAAAGCGATTGTAACTATCAGATTTCTGTACAAATGCCGGATCAAGTCTCTCAACTGCGCCAGTTGGGAAGTGCCTGACACCCTCTGGACGTTCTTTGCGGTTCTTGCCACCATGATAAGAGAATACAATGATATCCCGGTGGATATCAGTAAGGCGATTATCGCCCACCACGTGTCTTTCCATGAGAGTTCAGAAAAACATTGAAATGAAAATAACATAGAGATCAGTTTTTAAGTTATTATTATGTGATGACAGCGCAGACGCGTAATTGATCGTTGGTTCTTCTTTCATCTTTGGCTCTGTTTTTTATGTTCGAGCTAAATGTATTCAGACTTATTCAGAACTCAATGCGGAAATGTGGACGCGTACATCTAACATTTAGATGTCACAAACTACTATATATCTCCCAAAACGCGTTTTAAAGACCTCATGCTCTGTACCACCTCTTCTCTGCCTGTTTCCAGTTCTAGTGCACTTATATACACTGTATGCCACTGTTCTGTTACACAAATTTCAGAATGATATCGACGAACAATTTTCTTACCATAAACACTTAATGAACTATATGATTCTCTACGTACATTGATTTTTACTTTCTTTTTATTCTTACCTTTATTCATTGTTTTCCCATTTTTAATAGTTCATGCAAATGCCATTCTAACAAAACTCTGTCAGATATTTCCTCTATTATCCTTTCATATTTCGCTATTCTATTTTCCTTGAAGCACCCTTTATTCGGAGAAGAAAAGCAAACCACAAATACAAGTTCGTTTCCGTCGAAAATAGGTAATGCTAAAGCTGATTTAGCCCTGCATCCTTTTGGTTTAAAAAAAATTGCACTTTTATCTGTATCGTTTATGATTATCGGTTTGCCTGTACCAACAACCTCTTTCGCTAATGACTGATTATTCAACTCCTCAATTTTACATTTTATACTGTCTTCCCCACAAACAGCAAGAACATCTCCGATTGTCGATTTTTTACAATAAAGTATAGAAGATTTAA
>ERZ1034847.371-NODE-371-length-20710-cov-33.453014_pt1 | contig 20710 bp, 12 predicted proteins | sample MGYA00520633_ERZ1034847 | MGnify/ENA primary metagenome ERZ1034847 (study PRJEB33766, sample SAMN09781732) | gut metagenome | biome: gut microbiome | host: Homo sapiens | place: Madagascar | study: EMG produced TPA metagenomics assembly of the PRJNA485056 data... | reverse complement strand
AGCAAGAACAATTAAATATAAATAGTTATTCATTACATTAAAAGTTTGTATTATGGCAAAAACTAACAAAACAATGAATCTGGCATTCGCCTTGATGGTTGGTTCTGCTGGTGCTGCTTACGCAGGTATTCCTGCCGTAAACGGTGTTCAGAACATACAGCAAGACGAGACATGTACAGGTATCGTCAAGGATGCTACTGGCGAAACAGTCATTGGTGCTTCTGTTCTCGTGAAGGGAACGACTACAGGTACTGTTACCGACTTGGATGGAAACTTTGAACTCAAAGGCGTCAAGAAGGGTACGGTACTCCGTATCTCTTACGTTGGATATGAGACCCAAGAAGTTGTCTTTAACGGCAAGCCACTCAATGTAACCTTGAAAGACGATGCGAAAAGCCTCAACGAGGTTGTAGTAACCGCTTTGGGTATGAAGCGCGAAACAAAGGCGCTTGGTTATGCAGTTACTGAATTGAAAGGAGAAAATCTTGATAAGAACTTGGTAAACCCTGTATCAGCTTTGCAGGGTAAGGTTGCCGGTGTGGATATCTCGGGTTCTGATGGTGGACTCTTCGGTTCTGCCAAGATCCTGATTCGTGGTGCTTCTACCTTGAGCTCCAACAACCAGCCTATCTATGTTGTTGATGGAGTTATCCTTGACAACGGCGTTAAGAATGGTGATGCAGACTGGAGCCAGAACGATACTGACTGGGGTAACGAATTGAAGAACTTGAACCCAGACGATTTCGAGAGTGTATCAGTTTTGAAGGGTGCTGCCGCTACAGCTCTTTATGGTTCCCGCGGTTTGAATGGTGCTGTCGTTATCACCACTAAGAGTGGTAAGGGCAAGAAGGGTCTCGGCATTAACTTCTCTCAGACATTCGGTATCGATCACGTATATGGTGGTCCAGACTTCCAGAATGTTCGTGGTGATGGTTATATGTCAGGATATGCAAACTATAAGTCTTCTGGCAATATGCAGGATACCGACTCATTCTACCTGAACGCAGACGGCAAGCGCTCTGTAGCATATGCAACAGATGATGGCGGTTTCTCTTGGGGTCCTAAATTCGATGGTCAGCCTATCGAGTTCTACGACTATTCTACCGTGAACTATTCACCATATAAGAACAACTTTACAGATGCATACGATGATGCCTTCAACACCAATACCAATATTGCCGTATCTGGTGCCAACGACAAGACATCTTTCTATACATCTATGTCATACAAGTATGCCAATGGTACTACACCAAACAACTCATTCTCCCGTTTGTCTTTGATGGCTAAGGCATCTCACAAGATTACAAACAAGGTAGAACTTGAGGCAGGCATCACTTTTGCCAACTCTAATCCTAAGCAGGGTGGCATGACTAACTTCGGTGAGTGCTTCATTGATGGTACATTCAGCCGTATGTATGATACCCGCTATTGGAGATCACGCTATAAGGGTGTTCATGGAGGCTTGGCAAGCACAGCATATAATGACGAATATGGTAATGCACCTGGACGTGGTGTATGGTGGAGCATCTATGAGAATGAATATTCTCAGAAAGAAACTTCTGTACGCCCTAACGTGAAGGTTACTGCCGACTTGACCAATTGGTTGAAGTTCTCTGCCGAAGGTAACTACAACTACTACTACAAGCGCAGCGAAAGCAAGGAGCTGGGTTCTGGTTATGCCAACGAAGGTGGTGCTTACGGACTTGGACAATATACCAAGGAGCAGACTAACCTGAATGCAAACTTCTCATGGAACAAGGCTGTGAGCGACTTCAACATCAGCGGTTTCATACGTGGAGAGTACTACCACAACTTCCAGCAGGAGAGCAGCATGAAAACCAAGGGCGGCTTGATTGTTCCTGGACAGTATTTCATCGGAAACTCTAAGGAGACTCCTGAAGCTTCTGCCACCATCTCTGGCGAAAAGACCATCATGTCTATTGCAGGTCAGTTAGCATTGAGTTGGAAGGATCAGGTATATTTGGATGTAACAGGCCGTAACGACTGGTCTTCATCTCTGGTATATACAGATAAGCATGGTAACTTCTCTTACTTCTATCCATCAGTTTCCGGATCATGGTTGATTCACGAGACATTCCGTGGCAAGTTGCCATCTTGGATTTCATTTGCCAAAATCCGTGCATCATGGGCTCAGGTAGGTAATGACACAGATGCTTACAGAATCAACTCTGCATACACCATCTATGGTATCGACAAGACTTATGGTTTGCAGGTACCAGAGACTTTATACGATTCTAACTTGAAGCCAGAGCGTAAGAACTCATGGGAAGTTGGTATCGACTGGCGTTTCCTGAACAACCGCATTGGTATTGATGCTACTTATTATCGTGAGAACACCAAGAACCAGATTATGTCAATCTCGGTTCCTAGCATCTCAGGTTTGAGCAACCAGGTAGTTAACGCTGGTAATATTCAGAACCAGGGTGTGGAGCTTGCATTGAATACAACACCTATCCAGACCAAGGATTGGGAGTGGGATTTGAACTTCACTTACACCAAGAACAAGTCTAAGATTGTTTCTTTGCACGAGAACGTAGCTAACTACATCAGCCTGGTAGGTATGCCTTCATACGGTAACTTCCGTATTGGTTCTGTTGCCAAGGTGGGTGGTGAGTATGGTTTGCTGATGTCAGACGCAACTCCTAACTATGATGAGAAGACCGGTCTTCCTATCCTGGAGACAGCTTCTTACAACGGACGCCATGCCGTATACTACTCACGCTCAGGCGTAGAGAAAGAGGTAGGTAGCATCCAGCCAGACTTCCTGGGTTCTGTCAATACAACCTTGAAGTACAAGAACTGGTCTTTGAGTGCTTCTCTTGATATGCGCTTCGGTGGTATGGTTGCCATCTATGGTTCTCACTATGGTACCGCTTACGGTTACTTAAAGTCTTCACTGAATGGAACAGATGCTGCACATGGTGGTATCACCTATAAGTCTATCTGGGATGGCAAGCAGTATGATGATGGTATCATTCCTGAAGCAATCATGCCAGGCGGTGTAACGATCAATACTCCTACAGGTAATTATACCATTGCTGAAGGTGGTGAGCTGTATGCCGACTTGGTTAAGAGAGGAATTGTTGATCCACAGCACGCTTCTTCATGGAACTATTGGAACAATTCATGGGGTCGTGCATCTGTATGGAAGAACAATGACTGGTTCCATGAGCTGAACTACATCGCATTGCGTGAGGTTTCCCTGAGCTATCGTATGCCTCAGAGCATCGCCAACAAGATTGGTGCTTCTAACCTCAGCTTCGTTTTGACTGGTCGTAACTTGGGTTACTTGTTGAATTCATTACCAAACAACTTCAACCCAGAGTCTATGCGTGGTACACAGTCTGGTCAGTTCATGATCCGTTCTGTCAGCCCATACACAGCAAGCTATACATTTACAATCAGCGCAACATTCTAATTTTATAAAAATTGAAGATTATGAAATCAAATAAGTTAATAATGGCGGCACTCGCAGTTGGTCTGACTTTCACCGCTACCAGCTGCCGAGATGATTTCGCTGAAACAAATACCAATCCATCTGCCGTAACAAAGGGAGAAATCTCTTATTTGTTTGCAGAGGCTGTGAATAAATTCGATCCACAACCATATCTGGAGTACTTCTACAATGCTCCAATGAAATACCAGTGGGCAGGAATGGGTATGTCTGCCAGCGGAGCTGGTGAAGGCATTTTGACCTTAACATTGGATGGTGACCAGTCTTGGCAGTATCAAAACGTACTGCGTGTTCTCCGCGCTATGGAGAACCTGTACGATTCATTTGATGAATCTCAGAAGAAGAAACAACTTGGTTACGTGAAGGGTGCTCAAGTCATGAGCATTTATCTGGGTCTTTTCGGAACCGACCTGTATGGTGCTATTCCTTACAAGGAAGCATGTAAAGCAGCCTACGGCGGTACTCTTACCCCAGAATATGACAGCGTAGAAAGCCTGTATGATCTCTGGCTTACACAATTGGATGAGTGCATTGCAGCTTTCACATCTGAAGATGTAAGTATCAAGTCTGAGCAAGATGTAGTTTGCGGTGGTGACAAGGCAAAGTGGGCAAAATTTGCCAATTCCCTGAAGCTTAAAATTGCAGTTCGCCTTTTGGCACAGAATCCAACCAAGGCTAAGCAGATTGCTGCCGCTGTAGAAAGTGCTTCTTGTGGCTATATGAACACCAATAGTGATGATATCCTTTTCAAAAAGGGTGTTAACAAGTTGACTGGTGATGACGGCTATATCAACGACCGCATCTATCACTGGAACGAAGGCTTCACTGGCTGTGTAGGTTCTCAGTCGGTCATCAACTTCATGGTTGATAACAAGGACCCACGTGTACGTTTCTTCTACACCAAGAATCAATGGAACTCAAAGATTATCCAGGGCTACTATGATGCAGGGTTGGAGATTCCAGACTTTATTGAAAAGAACGTAGAATTCACCACTGGTGCAGACGGCAAAAAGAAGTTTGTCAAGTGGAAGGGTATGGGTGAGCCATGGGTACGCTACTATGGTTTGACCGAGGACTGGAACGCACAGCTCGATGCGACAGGTAAATACAAATGGTATTTCCCTTCACAGTATGCTAACGCAGACAAGGAGTTGTACCTCCACAACAAGGAAGGCAAGAATCCACAGGGCTATACTGTGTACTCTACTCTTAACAATATGATGATCATTGGTCGTCGTTATTCTTCTGCATCTCAGGTTGAGGCTGCAACATTGCCAGACGATACCTATACATTCACCACAAAGGATCGCCCTTGGTATGGTTTGTATATGAGTGCAGCAGAAACCAACTTGTACTTGGCTGAGTTTGCTATGCTCAACAATGACGAGGCAAAGGCAAAGAAGTATTACGACAATGCTCTTGCTCTCTCTTGCAACACCTACAATACATTGGCTAAGGACAACCAGGTAGCTTACTACAGCACCGTTACAGGCTGCTTCGGTTACGACAGAGAGAACGAGAAGCCTATCGACTTGCAGGATGGTGAGATTAACAATATGATGCAAAGCGACAAATATGCTTTCACAGGTACAGCTGCAGAAAAATTGGAGAAGATCTACATTCAGGAGATGCTGAACTTCACTCTCTATCCAAATGAGGTTTTCGTAACAGCACGTCGTTCTGGTTATCCAAGTTATAACTCAACAATTCTGCCACGTAAGAGCTACTCTGAGGTTCCTGCCAACAAGATTCCTCGTCGCTTCCCTACAGGTAATATCAGCAAGACTGATATCATGAAGGGTATCAAGGAAGAGGCTTACAAGACACAGGGCTTGACCATCACTACTTCAGGTCTCTACAATGAGGTTCTTGCAACAGAACGTCTGTGGCAAGACCAGGGTGCTCCAGCATGGGGTGCAGGAAGTGCAAAATAATATTTAAATACATAGGGTATGGGGACACATCAGTGTTCCCATACTTTGTTTTTATCTAATTCTGAAATCAAATGAAAACAAGATTTTCCTTATTGTTCTTTTCGTTCTTGAGTCTTGCAAGCTATGCGCAAAACAAGACGGTGCTTCTTTATCCAGAGTATCAGAAGGGAACAATCTATATGAACGGGAATCAGGAAGTAAGAGTTCCGCTGAATTATGATGCAGGCAAGCACTGCGTGATGTATCAGCAAAACGGAGAGAACATGATTCTGATGAATGTCCAGTCGGTAGATAGCATGAAGATTGCCCAAGATCTCTTTTGCAGAATCAAGAACAAATTCTATCAGGTAATCAGTTATCCTCAGGGAAAGCTTCTGATTGACTGGGATCTTGACAAAGTGAATGTGGGGTATAAAGGAGCCTATGGAACAGTATCACAGGCACGTTCGCAGTCTGTCAATCTCTCTCTTATGGAAGGACAAGAATATTCTGCCAACAAACCAGATACCCAACAGGATGTTTATAAAACCAGAAACAACAACAAATATCTTCTGCTGAAGAATGGCAAGCTGAGTCATTTCAGCAACAAGAAGTCCTTGCTCAAACTGTTTCCAAACAATCAGAAAGAAATAGAAGAAATCATCAGAAAACACAATACTGACTTCGTGAAAGCCGAAGACATCATTGCCCTTACTGCTGATATTCTCCCATTGCTTCCATAAAACTCCCCCCTCCATTTCCTAGGTACAACAGAGAAATTCAGCACAAAAATTGCAAAACACTCTTCACCCTTCACCAATCCATTATAACCATATGATATACAGAAGTTTTAATAGGGTGAAGAGTCAGTTTGACTCTTCACCACTCTTCACCCCCTCTTCACCTTATTAATTTTTCCGTTTCTACAGCATCCATCAGAAGATTTCAGGCGGGTGAAGAGTGGTGAAGAGTGAGCGTTTTTAATATTTAAAAAAACTTAAAGAAAGTACATTTTTGCTGATACTTTCGTATATTTGTATCTGAATATCACAGGCAGTAGCAATTGATGGCATTTACTGCAATAGTTCATTGTCTGCCTATATGTAAAATCTTAACTGCTTATAATTATGACTAAGAAGTTTTTATCATTCGTACTCACAATTGCTTGTTCCCTCTTATTGGGAAGTTGTGAGAACTCAGAGGGTTTAATCGTTGAGGACAGCAAGCTGGACATGAGCCTTTTCTCCCAGACCTATACCATCGACGATGAGGGATGTTGTGTCCTCAAGGGTGCTAAGCCAATTACCAGAGGCGAAGTACAAAGCAAGGTCTTGAACTATGGCTGGAAGTCAATTGCCACTTACGAGGTGCTGGCTAATGGTAAATTGAGCAAAGAGGAGTTTTGGAAAGACATGGTTGGAGGCAGTCCTACCCACTATTGGTTTGAATCGTCGCAGCAGCTCGTTCAGTATTTCTACATGGATGCGAAGCCTGCTTTTTGCTTCAGAAATGTTTCATGGTCGTATGATGCAACCAAAGGTTTCATCCTTTGCGGAAACGACAAATCGGCAACTGTTGACCAATACAAGCAGATTCTCAAACTTGTAGAATCGGACGGCAGAACATTGATGTACACCATACAGAAGATTGCCACAATCAGCGATGGGGACAATGGTTACAAACCTGTTTATGCCATGATTGTCTATAAGCGTCTGACCGATGATGAGCTGAAAAAGATGCAAGAGTCCTACAACTATGATTTGGACGCAGACAATTAAGTCCCAGACAACAGTAAGTTTTAAATCCTGCACACAAGGTGAAGAGTGGTGAAGAGTGAGTAAGCACTCTTCACCTCCCGAAACCCCAGTGTTTATCGGGGTTTCAGGCGAAAAGGTGAAGGGTGAAGAGTAAAAAAGAGATTAGGATTCTATACGACGCATCAGAAGAAAGCCTGATGCGCCAATTCCTCCAATACGAGAGGACACATCGTTTCTTGCCTCGCCTTGGCATTATATTGCCCTGTACTAGAGCAATATCTTGCCAAGGCGAGGTAAAATATGAAAAGAGGACAGAAGCATTACTACGAATGTGGTAGGGATGAATTAAGCTATATTTTTAAAACACGGACAAATTGAATTTGTCCGGACAAATTGTCCGGCGCTTTATAAATCATTCATTTCTAACAACTTATAAGCGTCCGGACAAAAGAGCCGGACAAATTCAATTTGTCCGTGTTATTTTTTTAGCCCATTTTTGCTTAAAAACAATGGGCTATGATGCCAAAATCTATGAGCTACAGGGAAGAAATCTATGAGTTGCAGGAAAGAAAACTATGACTTAGATTCGTTAACAAATTAAGTAGGCTCTAAATACTCGGCTCATCCTAACGAAAAAGTATCAAAAAAATCCGAAACAGATAACTTGGCAAGCTTCTGTTTCGGATTTTTCTCTATTCTTCCTAATCTTTTCTTTATTCTTCCTTGATAATCCAATCGCTGATAGTACGCTGGGTGCTGTCGTAATTTACGCCAATCTTAAACAAACGCTTGCCATCGGCAGAATACGGAATCAGGTATCCCTTTTCATCTATCTGCCTGATTGCTTCCTCAGCAGAACCATCATACTTCAATTCGAAAACAAATACGGCATCCGGCATATACACTACGGCATCAGCCCTACCTATTGCACTGTTCTCTTCTACCCTCATGTGGGCACCCATCAGATTGAAGATAAGATAGAACACGGTCTGGAAATCCCGTTCACTCTTGTTACTCAAACGATTGGAGATGCTGGCAAGATATGCCTTCAGGCGCACCATCGCTCCCTCTACATCAGTATCATAGAGCTTTTCCAGGAAATCACCCACCAAGCTGTTATTGTCCAGGGATATTGGTGAAAGATAGTTAGGCGCAAGACTCTTGAGCATACCTATCTTTACCTCTCTGTTTGGGTATTCCAAAGTATAGCGATGCAGCATCGGGTTATACTTCTTGATGGTGAGATAGCCACTCTGATAGAGCAGCGGAAGCGCTGAAGTCATCATTTCCGGTGAAACATCAAAGTCATCCACATCACATGATTTCTTCTCTATATCCATCACATTGACGTGATACTTCTGCAGCGTCTTGATAAGATAAGTTGGTGTGCCTGAGCCAAACCAGTAAGGAGCAATCTTGCGTGAATTTAATGCCTTTACCAGACTGAACGGATTGAAGACATCTTCGGATTTCTCACTGAAATGATAGCCGTCGTAGAATCTTGTCAGCTCTGCCAGGCATTCTTCATACGTCATTCCAAGATCTTCGCCCAGCGCTGCCACATCCAGTTTCATCTGCGTGGTAAGTTCCTTCTTGCTGATACCGCAGATGGCTGAATACTGGTCGAACATACTGATGTTATCGAGGTTGTTGAGTTCGCTGAAGATACTGAGCTGCGAGAACTTGGTGATACCCGTAATGAAGGTGAATTCCAGGTATGGGTCGAGCATCTTCAGAGGACTATAGAAGTTCTGCATGATGAGACGAAGCGGCTGCAGGTTCTCCTTTTCATGCACCACATCCAGCAGAGGAGCATCATATTCGTCGATGATTACTACCACCTTCTTGCCCGTCTGCTCGTAAGCCCGCTTCACCAGGTCTTTCAGGCGAAGATTAGCATCTACCTGGTGCGTCTTGTATCCCCAGATAGTCTCCTGCTCTTCAAGCATATCTGCCAGGTATCTTTCCAGCTGCTCCACACTCATGTGCTTGGCACCGCTTAGGTCGAAATGAAACACAGGGTGCTTTACCCATTCCTTCTCGTAATCAGCAATGGCTAATCCCTCGAAGAGTTCCTTTCTTCCCTCAAAATAAGCCTGGAGGGTAGAGGCAAAGAGCGACTTGCCGAATCGCCTTGGACGACTCAGAAAGACATACGACATCTGCTTTTCTCTAAAATCCACGATGTATTGGGTCTTATCTACATAGAGATAACCTTTCTCTCGGATTTTTTCAAATGTCTGAATTCCTACAGGATATTTATTTACTAATTTTGCCATATTCCTACATGCTTTACGTTTTGCGCTGCTAAGTTACAAAGAAAATCCGAATAAACCAAGCATAATGGTTAAAAAATGAGCCATAGCTGAAAGTTCGCCGAACATGCCGAACTTTCAGCTATGAGGGTTTACTTGATCTTCACTTCTATCTTAGCCTTGGCAGCATCAGCGCTGGAGCCGCCAACAAATACCTGGTAAATGCCAGGAACCACACGGATGGTGTTGGTCTGGGCATCCCAACCCTCGAAACTCTTGCAAGGAAGATCGATGCTTACCATCTGGCGCTCACCAGCCTTCAAAGACACACGCTTGAATGCCTTGAGACTCTTGATAGGACCATCCACATCATCCATGCGCTTGATATAAACCTGCGCTACTTCGGTACCCTCTCGCTTGCCCGTATTCTGCAAGGAGAACATCAGTTTGTAATCAGCAGCCTTGCTGCCACGCTTCCTGCTCTTCACCTGCATCAGGGTAGGTTTGCCATACTCGAAAGAGGTATAACTCAAACCGTAACCGAATGGGAACAAAGGCTCACCCTTGAAATAACGATAGGTACGATTCTTCATCGTATAATCGAGGAAATCTGGAAGATCGTTCACACTCTTATAGAAGGTAACCGGAAGCTTGCCCGATGGATTCACCTCGCCAAAGAGAACCTTGGCTACAGCCTCACCACCCCGTTCACCAGGATACCATGCCTGAAGGATTGCCTCGGCATTTTCCGTCTCAGGAACCATGGCGATGGCACATCCCGAACAGTTGACAAAGACGACACGCTTGCCTGCCTGATGCAGCATGGCGATGACCTGACGCTGAGCCTTCGGCAACTCCAGGTCGGTTCTGTCACCGCCCTTGAATCCAGGCTCCTCTATCTCAAGCTGCTCTCCCTCCAGGTTTGGAGAGATACCGCCTACGAATACCACGGCATCAGCATCGCCCACCTCTGCCAGGATCTGCTCGTTGGTAGGCTTCGAAGTCTTCAGGATATCAAACTGCATCACAGCCACATCTTCCTTCTGGGTATAATCTATCTGAATCTTAACCGGCTTGCCTGCTTTCAGAGAGAGCGGTTTGATGATAGGCGCCACGCGGCCCCAGCACTCCCGCATATTCACGATGGTATCGCCATCCACTATCAGGCGGCAACCGTCATCAATACCCATATTGATGGTAAGATCCTCATCCCTGTCAGGAGTCAACACTCCCTCATAGCGGGCTGAGAAATGAGTAAGATTCACACCCGGTGCAAACACGGTATTACCTCCATTGCTCAGATTGATGGCAGTCTTCATCACATCCGTAGCCACCGGCTCGCCCTTCTGTTCCTGATTGTTCCAGTAGGTGGCCTTCATTCCCTCACGGAAGAGGTTGAAACGGCTCTCCTGCACCTCGTTTCTTGTCAAGGTACAAGCCGGAACATACTTCACCTCAGCCCCCTTCATATAGTTGCGGATGCCCTGGAGGATGGTGGTAGAACTGGTAGGATAACCCGAATAGTTGCCTCGCAGCATGATGGAGTCATTGGCATTAGGTCCCATCACCACAATCTTCTGATTGCGGTTCAAAGGCAGTAGCTGGTTTCTGTTCTGAAGAAGTACGATACCTTCTTCAGCTATCTTCTCAGCCAGATCCTTATGAGCCTTGCAGGCGATGACGTTCTCAGGAATCTGAGTCCATGACACGGTTTCATCCTTATCGAAATCGCCGAGTTGGAAACGAGCCACCAGCAGACGCTTCAGGCTCTGGTTTACCTTATCTTCATTGATCATTCCCGCCTTCACAGCTTTCGGAATAGTACGATAGGCACTGCCGCACTCCAGGTCGGTACCGGCATTCACAGCCTGGGCAGTTGCCTCGGTAGCAGTCTTTGCCGTACCGTGATAGCCCGGCATATAGAAATCGTTGACTGCTCCACAATCGGAAGTAATCAATCCCTTGAATCCCCATTCGTCTCTGAGAATCTGGCGCTCAAACTTGGCGTTGGAACAGCAAGGAGCACCATCTATACGCTGATAGGCACACATCACCTCAGCCACATGTCCATCCTGTACCAGCGACTTGAAGGCAGGAAGATAAGTCTCCCACAAATCACGGGCTGGCAGATTCTCCAGATTGAAGACGTGGCGATTCCACTCCGGACCGCTATGCACGGCAAAATGCTTGGCACAAGCCAGTGTCTTGACATATTGGGGAGTCTTAGACTGATCAGAAGCCAGAACACCAGGAGCCGCCAGCGGTTTGCCGTCAAACGACTGTCCCTGCAAGCCATTCACTACGGCGAGTCCCATACGTGTAGTGAGATAAGGATCTTCGCCATAAGTCTCCTGTCCGCGTCCCCATCTAGGATCACGGAAGATATTGACATTCGGAGTCCAGAAGCTCAGACTCTGATATCTCTTTACATTACCCGACTTCTTCGCCACCTGCGCCTTGGCTCTCGCCTCATCGCTTACGGCAGTAAACACCTGATAGAGCAAGGCATCATCCCAGGAAGAAGCCATGTGCATGGTGATAGGGAAAACCGTGGCATATCCGTTGCGTGCCACGCCATGCAGCGCCTCGTTCCACCATTGAAACTGAGGGATACCCAGTCGGGAGATGGCAGGCGAAGCATCCATCATCAGCTTCGTCTTTTCCTCCAGGGTCAGGCGTGAAAGTAAGTCATTGGCTCTTGCCTCGGCAGAAAGGTTAGGGTTCTGATAAGGCAACAGCTGACTGGCTGGCTGTTGGGCATGAGCTGAGAGTGCCAGAGCGGACAGCATAGCCAATGTAAGTATTTGTTTCTTCATAACTGCTATTGTTATTACGTTAATATTGTATAGATTCGTTTTTTAAATGCAAAAATACATATTTTTCCTGAATACTGAGACTGATGAAGTGTTAAAAAACTCAGATTGTTTTCATTTTTATGTGATTACTTCCTAATTTTTTCGAATCATTCAAACAATAAAGCACTTTTTCCTTGCTGATTCCAAATATTAGTGCTAACTTTGCACTCAGAAACGACTCTATCTTTTTAGAAGACAAAGATACAATAAGAAAGATACAACAAGACAGTAAGATCGCAATAATATGGAAAAGATTCTAATAGTTGAAGACGATATCGCATTTGGAACCATGATTCAGACATGGCTCAGGAAGAAGGGATTTGAAGTGGAGAAAACAACTTCGGTCAAGGCCGCCATACAGGTTTGCGAGGAAGCAGAAAGAGGATTCGATCTGGTATTATCAGACCTCCGCCTTCCCGACCACGACGGCATCTTCCTGCTGCAATGGATGAGAAAACATGGCGTGCAGGTGCCTTTCATCGTGATGACCAGCTATGCAGAAATTCAGAATGTGGTGCTCGCCATGAAATCGGGCGCTACCGATTATGTGGCAAAACCTTTCCATCCGGAAATCCTTCTGGATAAGATCAAGGAAGCTATCAATACTCCGAAAAAACAGGATCCGTATGCAGCCTCAGCAGATAGTCTGCGTTCCACAGACTCAAATTCTACTCCTACCAACGCAGCACCTGGCAAGCAGGCAGGAAATCAGGCATCCTCTGCCAATGGGGATGTACCCAAATACCTGGAAGGTGAAAGCGAGGCTTCACGCAAGCTCTACAGTTTCGTTTCGCTGGTGGCTCCTACCCCTATGTCGGTACTCATTCTGGGTGCCAGCGGTACGGGTAAGGAATATGTGGCTAGAAGAATACACGAACTCAGCACTAGAGCCAATAAACCTTTCTTCGCACTCGACTGCGGTGCCATTCCTAAAGAGGTGGCGGCATCAGAATTCTTCGGTCATGTGAAGGGATCGTTTACGGGAGCTGACCAGGACAAGAAGGGCGCTTTCGAGATAGCCAACGGAGGAACTCTCTTCCTAGATGAGATGGGAAACCTGAACTATGAAGTGCAGGTACAGTTGCTCCGTGCCCTCCAGGAAAGAAAAATCCGTCCGGTGGGAAGCAACAAGGAAATCGATATCGATATCCGACTGGTTTGTGCTACCAATGAGAACCTGGCGCAGCGTGTGGCTGAAGGCAACTTCCGTGAAGACCTCTACCACCGCATCAATGAGTTTACCATCTACATGCCGGAGCTGAAAGACCGTGGTGCCGACCTCTTCCTCTTTGCCGACCTCTTTATCAAGCACGCCAACAAGGAGCTGAACAGAAATGTGGAAGGACTCGACGGCAAAGCCAAGGAGCGAATTGCCGCCTACAACTGGCCGGGCAACCTGCGAGAACTGAACAATGTGATGAAACGAGCTACCCTGCTCGCCACAGGAAGATACATCGGAGTAACCGAACTGGAACAGAGTATGGCGCATATCCAGCCACAAGCCCCTACCGCCCTGCACGATGAGGAAACGGAACTGCAGCGCATAGAAGCTGCGCTGAAAGCAGCAGGCGGCAACAAGAGTAAGGCTGCACAATTGCTCGCCGTAGATAGAAAGACGCTCTACAACAAGATGAAGAAGTATGGAATCTGATGACCATTCCCCAACTTTTTGGGGAATAATTCCACACAAGTTCCACAGTTTCCACAATGTAGAATTCTGGCACAAAAAGCAATTATAACTGATAATCAGCCGATTAGACTATTCTTTTATTTTTTGGCACGCAGATTGTGATATTAGAAAGTGAACACGCCAATGAGCGGTAACGCAAGCAAGGCTGTTCACAAAGAAAGTTATAAACATAATATTCACAATAAAAAAAACAAAAGATTATGAAAAAGTTAGTTTTCGCAGCTATCGCTGCTATGGTTATGGTTTCAGTGAGCAATGTATTCGCCAGCAACAAGATGGCAAGTGTATCATCAGTAGCTCCAGTTGACACTGTAGCCCCAGCAGAACCAGCTGCTCCAGCAGACACAACAGTAGAGAAAGAGACTCCTGCAGAGACACCAGCTGAAACTCCAGCAGAGACTCCAGCAGACTCTACAGCAACAGATTCTACTGTAGCAGAGTAATATCACCTTTAAAAAATAGTAATTAACAGAGGAAAAGATAGAATAACACTAGTAATTACGCGTCGCTTTCAATCAGGCAGGAGACTAATGATAGAATTCATTGGTCTCCTGGCTTGTTTTTAGCCCTTTTGTTTTCTAATATCATTTTTTTGCATTAACTTTGCAAACAAATATCTATTGAGCAAGATCTCAGTCTGCTCATCATTTTAAACGATTTCTCATGCACAAGAACAATATTCCTCTCAAGGTAGCCCTCGGATATAGCGCCATTGCCATTATCATGATTCTGGCAATCAGTCTGGTGTATAGCAACACCAAGAGCATCAATGCCATCAATGAAGCTTCGCGCGAGTATATCCAGAAAAGGGGTGCCGCCGATAGTACCATCTCTTCCCTGCTCAAAGAGGAGCAGAGAAACCTGAAGCAACTGTCTGATGCCATGGCAGGAAGACCTACCCAAAACTATCTGCAAAATAAGGTGAAGAATCTGAATACGGGAAAGGATTCCATACTGGTTCACTCCAAGGCACCTCAAACCCACGAGGCGAAAAAGACTACGGTAGAGGTATTGAAGACCCGAAGGGGATTCTTCCGCCGACTCGCCGATGCCTTCAAGAAGGAGCACGCCGAAACCTTGAGCGTAAAACAGGACAGCAACCGGGCTGTCATCGATTCTGTTACCACCCCAGTAAACGTGGCGGAAAACGTAGCAACCATCCTCGACCAGATAGACAAGAAGGAGAAAGTGGAAACGCAAGGCCACAAGCAGAACATCAATAGGGAGATGGAAGAGCTGAAGATGGTGAGTGCCAAACTCGCCCTGCGCTCCGCCAAACATCTGAGCGATGTGCACCAGCGTGAAAAAGACAACATGCAGGAAGCCATCAAGAAGGCGATGGAAGCAAGAAAGCATCTGTTGTGGCAGATGGAACTGCTCGCCATCGTAGCTTTCTTTGCCATCGGCATCATGATCTGGTTTATCTGGCGCGATGCCAGAAAGGAGCGTATCTACAGGGAAAACCTGGAGGCTGCCAATGAGGAAATCCAGCGTATCATGAACCAGCGCGAGCGCCTGCTCCTCACCATCACCCACGATATCAAGGCGCCAGCTGCCTCTATCTCGGGCTTCATCGATCTGATGAAAGATTACGTCAGCAATCCTCAGGGCCTCGAATGCCTCCAGAACATCAAGAACTCTGCCGCTCATCTTTCACATCTCGTTGCCTCGCTGCTCGATTATCATCAGTTGGAGAACGGACTGATGAAGGTTCATCCTACCTCTTTCTCACCGGTACAACTGGTAGCTGAATCGGTAGAGGGAATGAAATTGCGGGCAGAAGAGAAAGGATTGGAGATTTCGTTCGAATGCAAGATGAAGGGGATGGGAACTTCGGATTCTCAAATGAAGAAGGAATTCTTTCGTGCTGATGCCTTCCGCATTCGTCAGATATTGGATAATCTGGTAAGCAACGCCATCAAATATACCGACCGGGGCAGCGTTACCATCCAGGCACAGGTTTCAGAAATCCTGGGCAAGCCTACGCTTACCCTGAGCGTAAAGGATACGGGAAAGGGAATGACCGATGAGGAGAAACAGAAGGTGTTCCAGGCGTTTACCAGATTGAAGAGCGCCCAGGGCATCGAGGGTACCGGTTTGGGATTGTCCATCACCCAGGAACTGGTTTCGCTGCTTGGCGGAGAAATCATCCTCCACTCTACCCTGGGCAAAGGTTCTACCTTCATCGTCACCATCCCTATCGAGTCAGCACCAATGGAGGAGTCTCAGGAAATGGCTCCATCAGAAGTTGAGCATGATCCTTCTCCCGATTCTGCTCAAGATAAGGAAGGACAGAATTCCGGCAGCCATCAGGTTACTGATATAAAGAAGAAGCCGGAATTTGCCAACCACAAGATTCTGATTCTGGATGATGACAAGCTGCAGCTCCAGCTTCTCCAGGAGATGTTGCGCCGCATCGTAGGCGACACCTGGCAGGTTTTCGCCTGCAACCATATGATGGATGCCCTCACCACGCTGCATAACGAGCAGCCAGCCCTGATGCTGATGGATATCGAAATGCCGGAGATGAACGGCATGGATATGATTGCCCACATCAACCATACCCATATGATGGTGGTAGCGATGACTGCTCACGACACAAGCATTCTGGAACAGCTTCTGAAAGCCGGCTTTGATGATTGCCTGTTCAAGCCATTCAGCATGGAGAAACTGTCTGATATCTTGGGAATAGAGTCCCAGCCTCAACAGGATGCCCAGTCAGGAACTCCATCCCAGCCTGATTCATCACTCCAGCCAGTTTTATCATCCCTGCAGAAATCCAATCCTCAGCTGGATGCTCTTCTTGCTTTTGCCGGAGGCGACGAAGAAGCGGCGAAGGAGATTCTTGATACCGTGAAGCAGGAACTTGCCGCTCATCTCACGAATCTGAAAGAAGCCGTAGAAGAGGAATCCTTATCTACCGACCGCATAGGAAAGGCGGCACATAAGCTCCTCCCTATCGCCACCATGATACAGATGGGATGCCTCGAAGAACTCAAGGCGCTGTCACCTGAATACATCGGCGAGATAGAAGAAGCCGAGATCAGAGAAAAACTGAAGGTTGTGATTATGACCTTATCTGCTGCGGTGTCAGACCTGTATGCTTCTTGAAATATCGGCAGAAGAAACTGACGTCGGCGAAATGAAACTCCCAAGCCATCTCCTTGATGCTTTGCGTGGTCCGCTTAAGATGCATCTTGAGTTGCAGAATCACGTATTGGTCGATGATGGTCTTGGGGGTATGCCCCGTCACCTGGCTCACGATGTTGGTCAGATATTTCGAAGAGATATTCATCTTTTCGGCATAATAGTTCACATCTCTTGAAATCTTGTAATCCCTCTCAAGCAGCATCATAAACCGATTGAACAATTCTCTTACACGATACGATTTTACTTCATCTGGTCGGTATTGCGGATTGCGCTGAAGATACTCATGAAAACCGATGAAGAATGCCTTCAACTGGCACAATACCAACTGCGAGATACAGGTACACTCCGACTGGTCGAAATATACCTTCAATAAACCAAACATCCCATTGATGATGTTTGTCACCACAGGGGTATCCTGCCTGCAGCGGTCTTCCCGCAAGGAAGAATACACCGTCTGCTCCAGCTGCAAGCTTGCTTCACGAAGCAAGGAAGGATTATATTTCAGGATTTCGGCCTGGAAACTGTTCGCTGTTTGAGGGGATTTGCAATCCCCGTTTTCAGTTTCAGGGGATCTGCAATCCCCATTTTCAGTTTGAGGGGATTTGCAATCCCCGTCAACCTTCAATTCCACTACATCATTCGGGAAGAGCGTAATCACCGCCCCCTCATAAAGTTCCCAATCCTTATAATTCACATTCAGCATCGCCTTTCCTTTCCGGCAAATCAATATTGCTCCGTAAGTCAATACTTGCGGACCCTCCTGCCATTCCTCCAAACCAGAGAGGAAAAGACTTGCTTCCTGCTGACTGCTTAATTCTGATAATTCCATCTACACCTTATTATATATAGAGTTATTATGTCTCTTTATTCCTATTTCGGTTGCAAAATTACACAAAATATGTGATATAAAAGAACTATTATTCCCAAATCGTCCATCCACTGCGAAATATTTAAAGCGATTGTTCGCTCAAAACTCCGTACCTTTGCACCCGAAATTCAAAAAGTAATGATCAATGATTAAGAACATCTTATTTGTAAGCCTTCTGCTTGCAGGAGGAACCCATTGGGCTTCGGCTCAATCACAAACCACCGTAGGGGCGGCTGCTTCCTTGCCTGTCAGCAAGAAAGAAAACATGACCATCAGCCAGCTCTTCCAGAAGGTGGAGGATAACAGCAAAACCCTTCGCACTTCATTATCAGGAGTAGAAGCAGCCCATCTCGGCATCGAATCGGCTAAAAGCAAGAAACTGCCCGACCTTGATGCTTCCCTCTCTTTCAGTTACATCGGCAATGCGCTGATTACCGACCGCGACTTCAGCAACGTTCATGGTTTGAAATCCCCACATTTCGGCAACAACTTCGCCTTCCAGGCACAGCAGGTGGTTTACGCCGGTGGAGCCATCAACGCAGGCATCAAACTCGCCGAACTCGGAAAGCAGCAGGCAGAAGTAGGCGTGAAACTCACCCGACAGCAGATTCGCTTCATTGCACTCGGTCAATATCTCGACCTCTATAAGATAGACAACCGTATCAAGGTGTATCAAAAGAATATCGAGTTGACCCGCCAGCTCATCGACGACATCAAGGAGAAACAGACACAAGGCATGGCGCTGAAGAACGACATCACCCGATACGAACTCCAGATGGAAAGTCTCAAACTCGGTCTTAAAGCACTACGAAACAATCGAAGCATCCTGAACCATCAGCTTTGCAATACCCTCGGAATGAACCAGGGAAGCCAGAAGGAAGAAGGAAGCCAGAAGAACCAGACAAGCCAGGAGATTCAGATTATCCCCGATGCCACAATCGCCGATAAAAACTATGGCAAGGAAGGCGAAGCTTACTGGCAGACTGCAGGCACCCTAAATTCCCCACTCCTGGAGCAGAGCAGCAACGCCATCCGCATCGCCGAACAGAAAGAGAAGATTGCCAAGAGCGACCTTCTTCCAAAGGTAGCTTTCGTTGCCGCAGATAACTTCGATGGACCTATCCTCTTCGAATTGCCACCTGTTGATAAGAACCTCAACGTCTGGTATGTGGGCGTAGGCGTGAAATACAGCCTCAGCTCTCTCTTCAAGAGCAACAAGCGAATCAAGCAGGCAGCCGTAGAGACCCGTCAGGCTAAAGAGGCACATGCCGTTCAGGCAGAGCAGCTCAACAACAATGTGCAGGCTGCCTACGTGCAGTATCAGCAAACCTACGTAGAACTGGAAACGCAGCAAAAGAGCGTGGAACTGGCACAGCAGAACTACGATGTGATGAATGCCCGCTATCTCAGCCAGCTCGCTCTGGTTACGGATATGGTGGATGCCTCCAACCTCAAGCTCAATGCCGAGCTCAGCGAGGTGGATGCCCGCATCAACATCATCTATGCCTACTATCGCATGAAGTACGTGGCAGGAGAAATTTAATTTTAAAAACTGAATTAAGAGTTTTTATCGAAAACTATTATCAAGAGATTATGAACAAGAAGATTATCAAGAGAATATATAATGTAGTGATTATCCTCCTTTTTCTGGGAGCTATCGGCTGGTGCTTCAGCCATTTCTATCATGGCAGCGATGTGGCTTATACAGATGATGCACAGGTGAACCGTCACATCACCCCTATCAATACCCGTGTGCCGGGATTCATCAAGGAGATTCGTTTCAACGACTATCAGCACGTAAAGAAGGGCGATACCCTCGTCATCATCGAGGATGCTGAGTTCCGCCTGCATGTAGCTCAGGCAGAGGCTGGCTTGCGTGGATCCAAGTCAAGTTCTTCGGTAGTTACTGCCAGCATGGGCACCACCAATACCAATGTGCAGACAGCAGCTGCCGGCATCGAGGAGGCTCGTGTGGATATGATGAATGCCAAGCAGGACTTCGACCGCTTTGCAGCCCTGATGAAGAAGGATGCGGTAACCCGTCAGCAATACGACAACGCCTATGCCCGTTATCTGGGAGCCAAGGCACGTTATGAGCAGGCAAACAGCCGCAAGGCTAGTGCCGCATCAGTTCGCAATGTACAGACCCAGCAGCTTGGCGGTTCCCGTGCCGGAGAGAGCGTGGCAGAGGCACAGCTCAACCTGGCTCGCCTCAACCTTTCCTATACCGTAATCGTGGCAACCTGCGATGGCGTGATGGGAAGAAAGGATATTCACGAGGGACAGCTGGTACAGCCTGGTCAGATGCTGGCTCGCATCGTGGATGATAACGATGTATGGGTGGTAGCCAATTATCGTGAGACTCAGATGGACGGCATCACCGTGGGAAAGAGCGTAGATTTCACCGCCGATGCCATCCCAGGTGTAGTATTCCATGGCAAGGTAGAAGCCCTTTCTGCCGCAGCCGGCAATGCCTATTCCATGATTCCTGTGGATAATGCCACCGGCAACTTCGTAAAGGTAGAGCAGCGTGTGCCTGTTCGCATCGCCCTTACCAAGGACAATGCCCCGAAACAGATAGCCTTGCTCCGTGCCGGACTAAACGTAGAAACCAAGGTTCACATTAAATAGAATGTTCTATAAATTATAAACTATCAAGAATGTTCTATAAACTATAAATTATTAATTATAAAAAATGCCAGGACCTCCAATGCTTCAGGGACCCTTCCGGGTTCCATCGTTCAATG
>ERZ1034847.353-NODE-353-length-21480-cov-359.305578_pt1 | contig 21480 bp, 26 predicted proteins | sample MGYA00520633_ERZ1034847 | MGnify/ENA primary metagenome ERZ1034847 (study PRJEB33766, sample SAMN09781732) | gut metagenome | biome: gut microbiome | host: Homo sapiens | place: Madagascar | study: EMG produced TPA metagenomics assembly of the PRJNA485056 data... | reverse complement strand
AGACAGCTCCGCTGGCTCCGTTCACGACAGCCCGCCCCGCCAGGGGGACGCCCGGGAAAGGCACAGTCAGGAGAACAACAAAACAGACAGTAATCAGGGCAGCAGTAATCAGAATCAGAACAGGAGGGAAGAGAGAATAATCACAGGGAAGGTGATGTGATTTCTGACTGGCCATAACCAGAGAAGGCGGGGGAGAAGAACGGGCGCCGCAGGCGCGCGTTCATCCCCGTTCCCGAAGGGAAACGGCCTTCCTGGCAGCCTGGTTGTTCATGCCCGCACAATGCCAGTAAGGAAAAAGGGACTGCCGGAAAACGGATAAACCAGCAGTCCCTTCATAAAGGCGCTTCAGTGCAGTCAGGCCAGCATCAGCCCTGAAAAGGCGGGCCTGCGCCCGCCTCCGGGTTGCTACTTACCGGATTCGTAAGCCATGAAAGCCGCCACCTCCCTGTATCCGTCTCTGTAACGAATCTCGCACAGCGATTTTCGTGTCAGATAAGTGAACATCAACAGTGTGAGACACACGATCAACACACACCAGACAAGGGAACTTCGTGGCAGTTTCATGGCCTTCTTCTCCTTGCGCAAAGCGCGGTAAGAGGCTATCCTGATGTTGTCTAAGCATGCAGGGGCCTCGTGGGTTAACGAAAAATTAACTACGGGGCTTTTGTCCTTCTGCCACACAACACGGTAACAAACCACCTTCACGTCATGAGGCAGAAAGCCTCAAGCGCCGGGCACATCATAGCCCATATATCTGCACCCTGTCAGCATCTGTACCGTTCTCCGTCACGCCCCGGATTTCCAGTCGGCGCAGTGCACTGAACAGATAATCGCATTCAGCCTGTTTGTTTGCCCTGAACGGTTTTGCAACCGTAACCACCCACTGATGATTTCCGGGCCAGCCATGTATCTTTCTGACCCGCCCGTTAATCGCATACAGCAGCCCCCAGCCCGCCGGTAAATCGGCCACGGTAATCACGCCCGGCTCGCAGAGATAAAAACGCCAGTCTCCCATGCCCTTTTCCGGCTCTGCCCGGAACACCTTTTTCCGGTCAGCCAGGAAATCAGACCGTGAGCATTTCACCTCAATGAGACATGACGCTCCGTTACGGAAGCCCAGGGCATCAGGATGTTCACCGCAGGGCGTCCATGCGTGAAAACGGTCACCGAACACCACCTTAAAGCCGTTGTTGCGGAGAAAACGGCAGGCCAGTTCACACAGTTCCCTGTGTGTTTTCGGATGTCTGGCGTTCTGCATCACGCCACCTCCCGGAGTTTGTTCGGCACCATCCACCGCTCCATCTCACGGACAGCGTGACCGGCCTCCCTTGCCGCCATACTGGCTTCCGCGATAACCTGCCAGAACGGCATATCCTGCCACTGCCAGCGTTCCATCCCGGACAGTGACGGAAAACGCTCACCCCACTGCCAGAACAGGGTTTCCAGGTCATGCTCTGTCACCCGGTCACTCCAGCGTGCATGCCAGCTTCCGACTGTTTCCGGTGAATGGAACGCCAGTTCGATTTCAGCCTGAGCGACCAGCGCCTGGTACGCACGGGCTTTCTGCTCTGCCTCCCGTGCCTGCTGACGGCTGTACTTCTGCATGACCAGCGCGGATTTATGGCGACTGCGCTCCCTGACGCGGAACCGTACCGACGGGAACAGCCGCTCTGCTGCATCGCCGGGAAGGGGAAGGAGGCAGACCTCGCCCTGTGTTTCAATCAGTACATCGACGGCATACAGCCACTGAAGACGGCTGCCGTGCAGTTCTTCTGCGGTCAGGGATGGCATGAAAAATCGCAGGTCAGACAGCGAAATCCTGCGGCTTCCGTTCAGACAGCGGAAAAACGCCCCCGCATACGGATATTCCGCCAGCGTGTTCCCCTGATGGCGGCGTTTTTCCGTCTCCGCCACCGCCCGCCATGCGGCCTGTTGCTCTGCGCTGAGAGGAACCAGCGCATACTGACGGGCAGTCATGCAGCACCTCCTTCCGTAACCAGCAGGTTGATGATGCTGGTCGTGGAATATCCGGCCTCATCCAGACTCGCTGCCAGACGCAGGATGTGATTCACCGTTTCAGGGCTGAACGATGGCTGTGTGCGAATCACCCGGAAAGGACGTCCGCTGATACTGACCAGTATCACCATCCAGGTTGCGCTGGCCTCACCGGGGCTGCATACGACAATATGAAAACGCTCATGGAACGGGCTGAAACGCACCTGGACGGGGAAAAAGCCGCCAAACTCGCTGCCATACTCGCCATTCATCATCCAGTTGTCCGGCGCATCCAGTTCACGCATCACGGCATGTGTGAGGCGACAACGAACATCACTTCCCGCAGCACGACTGTCTTCGTATTCCTGTGCGCTCATGGTCTGTAATACATTCAGGGTCAGTTCAGGTTTCATCACGGTATCTCCCTTGCTGCCGCCCCGTCTCCGGCGGGGCGGCGTGATAAATGGTTTATAACTGGCGGTCAGGCGGCATCGGCCTGGTTGTCACGGTATTCCGTGGTTTCCGTCTCTGCCTGTGGACGTGGCGCACACATCCAGTCAGGCACCCAGCGGTTGTCTTTCATATGGAACTCTGCATGTTCAGCCGCATCGCCTTTCTTCATTTTCTCCGCGTCCCGTGCGGCACCGGACAGTCCGGCGTCATTCAGGGCGTCGATAATCTGCGGCTTTTTCAGGTGTCCGAAGAAGTTTGCTTTTGTCGGCTGCCACCAGTCGCGCATGTGGAATCCGATAGCCGTTTCCAGCGAATCCAGCGGACTGCGTGACGTGTGACCACAATTGCGGGTCTGGACACCGTAAAGGCTGCATGCGGTGCAGAAACTGAGCAGGGATAACAGCACCTCCTGACTGAGTGACAGGAATGTCGTCATGTCCCGTGACCATCCCTCCGGCAACAGTGCTGTAAGACGGGCTTTTTCTGCCAGCATCGCCATGAATGCGGCACCTTCCTTCCCTGACGGCGCATCGCTGGTCAGCGAATAATGTTTACATTCCAGGCTGATTTGTGCTGGTTTACTGTACGCTCCGCTGCCAAACACATTCAGGCAGAGCGTCCATGCCAGCAGTGCCAGGGATTTGTCCGGTTGCTGCATCAGTGCTGCCTGGACTGCCAGCGTGCGTTCGGAAGACATTTTCGTCAGCAGTGGCAGACTGATTTCCTCCACTGACGCTTTTTTCTGCACCTGTTCCGTGCGGTCAGCGTCGTCAGCCACGTCATCCCCACTGCGCAACTGCACACCACGCTGGACACACACATTACCGTAACGCCAGGACACCACCACACCGCTTCCGGCACGCATCTCCGGCGTCCACGCCCTGACCTTCGCCATGCAGCGCATCAGCTTCATTTCTGCTTCCAGCAGGTCGGATTCCTCACACTGGTTTTCCAGCGCGTCGTAACGCGTCATCAGTTCGTTCAGGCGTTCTTCTTCCGCCTCCGTCAGCACCGCTTCCGGCTCCGGCAGACAGCGGTATGTTCCGGCATCCTCACGGCACTCACCGACTGGCTCCATGCGCCCGGCGCACCATTCCCAGCCTTCAGCTTCCCGAAGGTGTTCAGCGACAGTCTGGAGTTTTTCCAGCAGGGCAGCATCGAGCGCCACGCAGTCCACATAGCCACCCTCGTTGTCGCTGAACAAATCGGTGCGCAGTTCATCTGGCGAGAAGGCATCAGCCCCCACAAAGCGGAATTTAGTGTTGTCCTTCACTGCCACTTCACTTTCCGTAATCAGGTTGCGGATAACCCGCACATCCGGTTTACCGCCCCATCCTGACTGGCAGGCCGCTTCAAACACCTGCACCTGACGCGCGGTGTCGCTCTCCAGCGCCAGCGCCTGACAGTGCTCTGTGGTGATGCGGTCTTCTGCCAGCGCATCGAGGATGACAGGCGCAAGGTCTGCCAGTTTCAGCATTCGCTGAACGTGGCGGGGTGAATAGCCCAGCAAATCACCGATTTGTGCCGCTGTTTTGCCTTCCTGCGCCATTGCGCGGAATCCGGCAATCTGTTCGGCAGGGTGCATATCCCGGCGATGACCGTTCTCGGTCATCGATGCAGCCGTCGCCAGTTCCTGCGGAATAATTTTCACGCGGACAGGCCAGTCAGCCGGAATGATTCCACGCTCAGCCAGCATATTGAGTGCTGCCAGTCTGCGGCCACCTGCGGCGACACCGTAACGGTCACCAGGCAGGGTATGCACGACCAGATTCTGTAACAGGCCAACGCCCTTAATGGAATCAGCCAGTTCACTGACGGACTCTGCGGAATACGGCACCGTGCGCACATTCAGCGGTGATTTAATCAGTGAGGCCAGCGGCACGCTCACTTCCTCCGTCTGCGCCAGCAGGGCAGACAGGGCGTTTTCCTGTTCTTTTGACGATTTACGGCTGGATTTACGACCAGTTTTTGCCTTAAACTCTGTAACTGACATGATTATTCCTCTTACGGTTTAGTTAATGTCTGCCGGACGTGTTCCCGTCCGGCACCTCTCTTACTTAAGAATCCCAAAATCACGGATGACATGGTTCATCCAGTACCCGGCACCGTCCTCAAAATTCCAGGTGCGCCAGACCATTGCACCGTTATTACGGACAACCAGGCGAAACTGTTCGCCGTGGTCATCCTCGATAAAGACGTTCCGGTACTGTGCGGCAACGGCTTCGGCCTGTTTGCGGGTAAAAGGTCCGTCTGGCAGTCCCTGAAGTATTCTGAAATATTCGCTCATTCTCATTTCTCCGGTGATGCCCCGCACTGGACGGGGCAGTTATCACGATCAGCCCGATCAGAACGGAATGTCATCATCGAAGTTATACTCGGGTTCAGACGGCGGCTGAGGCTCGGGCTGCGCGGCCTTACGTCCACGGCCTTTCGTTTTCGCGCCTCCTTTTTTCGTACCGGCCTCCGCCTGTGATTCCGGCTGAGGCTGACCGCTGAACTGTTGTGCCTCTTCCGGCTGAGTCTGAGCACCTGCGGCACGTCCCAGCATCTGCATGGTGCCCGTGGTTTTAACAAGGATTTCAGTGATGTAACGGGTGACGCCGTTGTTGTCGTCCCAGCTACGGGTACGGAGTTGCCCCTCGATGTAGACCTGCGCGCCCTTGCGCAGATATTCACCTGCCACTTCCGCGAGCTTGCCGAACAGCACCACGCGGTGCCATTCCGTCTGCTCCCGCATCTCCCCCGTCTGTTTGTCGCGCCAGCTTTCTGACGTGGCCACCTGCAGGTTTGCCACTGCCCCCCCGTTGGGGATGTAACGGACTTCCGGGTCTTTACCCAGGCGACCAATGAGTACAACCTTGTTAATTCCACGAACTGCCATAATGCGTCTCCTTCTGTTGATGTTTTCAGCCCCCATCATCTGTTGAGTTTCGGGAGCCGCGGTTTTGACGTTTTGCGGGGACCTGCCTTTTGTTCCCTCCGGTATTCACCATCACCTGTTTGAGAACCTTCGCCGCAAGGGGCATCACTGCCACGGCCGGAAACGACTGTCCGGGGGCAGACCGCAAAAGTTTTTGCCTGCTTTTGGGCAAAAAGTTTTGCGGGATGTGCATTTCACCCCTGGACTGGCGGAGACGGTTGTGGCTGTCTTTGCCCCCGGCGACAGGGGCTTAAACAGGTGTATGGCACCGGACACAACAACGGGCAGGGACCCGCCGCAACGACGAAGAGCGCGTGCGCGAAACGGCGTTGCCCCTTACATCCCGGCGGCCTTTTGCCGGGATGCCAGGAGCGCAGGCCACGGCGCGACAAGGGTGGCGCGACCGTTCCGGTCGCTGCAAACCCGGGGTTTTGCGTCAGGGATGGAAGCCCGCCAGGGCGGAGACAGCTCCGCTGGCTCCGTTCACGACAGCCCGCCCCGCCAGGGGGACGCCCGAAAAAGGCATAAGCAGGAGAACAACAAAACAGACAGTAATCAGAGCAGCAGAAAAAAGAAGAACAGTAGCAGTAGCAGTAGCAGTAGCAGGAACAACAACATCATCAGTAACAGGCAAATGACAGGTCTGAAAAGACAGAAGCTCACAGCAGAACGTCCGCGTAATGAAAGGGGCGGCGCGTGAGCGCGGCCCCTTTCAGCGCCACCGGCGCGCGGTCTTTTCCCGGCGCGGGCAGACGGGCATTTATCCTCCCGCCTGCCCGGCGTCATCAGGCACGCAGACGAATAATCATCGTCGGAACATCGGTATAAGCAAACGTGCCGCGTGGCAGCTCCTCGCGGACGTCAGAAAACGGTAACAGCTTCTCCTGCTGGCGCGGCCCGTTCAGACAGACGGCAACCAGCACGCCACCCGGACGCAACAGGGAAAAGGCCCGCAGGATATGCCGGATATCCTGCCCGTGGCTGAACGGCGGATTCATGATAACCCGGCTGTAATACTGCACCGGCTGCCATTCCATGAAGTCGCCACACTGAACCCTGACACCGTTAAAATTTTCCCGCAGATACCGGACCAGCCCGCTGTTGATTTCCACCGCATCACACATGGCCCCCGGCGCGGTATCCCGAATCGCCCGCAGTATGGCCCCGGTGCCGGCAGAGGGTTCCAGAATGTGATCACGGTTGCTGATCTCCGCCAGCGTCACCAGGCGCTCACAGACCGTGGCAGGTGTCACAAAAAGCTGAGATTCAGCCCGGATTTCAGCAACCGGCGCAGCATTATCCAGCCTTGCGCGCATCAGCCTGATACGTTCTTTTAACTGACTGTGCATGTCATTATCTCCGTCATCCCCCGAGGATTTTCCCCGGGGGATATACCTTATTTCTGTGGGATTTCCGTGATTTTCATGTCGGTGATATACACATTCACCAGGCGGAAATTATTGTCCATTGTGCGGCGGTAGCGGTATGCCCCGTGGTCTTCTGCTTCTGCCACACTGCGCACGGCCTTACAGTCCCGGGGCAGGGCGGCCCACTGTGCCTTTGTCATTTCCCGGAAACCTTCCCCCGGATAGTTGACTACCGGGGGACGCTTCGCGGCCTGACTGGCGACGGCAGCCTCTTCTGCCGATGGTGCTTTGTAGTCCGTGATGCGATCGGGCGTCACTTTCATCGTGCCGCTGTACCCGAGAAAACTGTAATTTGGCGTTGTGACTGAACTCACCGCCCCGTTGCTTTTGTTCACACGGATGATGGTCAGCCACTCGCCCCGGCTGAAAACCTGTCCGCCCGGCTCAAAATCCTGTGTCCGGGTAACCACGCCGCCGCTTTCGTCCAGCATGGCACGCTCATAGATCAGGCGGTTCTGATAGTGGTTAACCCAGCGTTGTTGATGCTGAATCTGCCGTTCATGACAGCGGATCGCAATTTCGCGGGCCTGCTCCGTGGTGATGATGTCATCATCCAGGGCCGACCATAACGATCGACTTCCTTCATACTGGCTTTTTTCTGCCGGGCGCGGATACGTATTCAGCGGGAAACAGGCGCTGATATGGTCATGACTGCTGATGAGTTTTGCCATATTCAGATCCAGCGATTCAGCCCGCCACATCGTCAGATATTTCTGCGACTGCGCGATGGTCTTTTCAGCCTTGCGCAAATCAGCTTCGATTTTTTTGATACGACGCCAGCGAACGTCCGGATGTTCTTTATACTTCGCGTGAAGCAGTGCCGACCGCGCCCGCTCTTCCCAGTATTCCGCACATTCAAAGAGCATCACGGCGCGTTTCATGCCGTTTTCAATACGCTGCGCATCACGACGGGCGCGGCGTTCGCTGTGATGCCCCACAAGAATGGGCTGACCGGGCGGGATCATCGCGGCCAGTCTTTCCACTTCATCAAGTGCCTGTGCGGATTCACTGGCCCGCTTTCCGCTGTATCCGGTAAACCGCTCCGCCCGTGCTTCCTGACGTTCAGCGAGCGTGCTGTCTTCATCCTCAATCTCTCCGGCAAGTGAGAGGAGCACGTCTTCCCGGCCCGGTGTCCAGGCCGGCGCGACAAACAGCACCTGTTTGGGTGCCCAGCGGAAACCGGCATCATGCACTTTTTTATACGTCTCCGGGTCAAGACGTGACGCGGCATACAGGCGTAGTTTGTTGTCATCCGGTGAGTAGGTCGCGCGGTACATCTGCACAGGGCTGGCGGCTTCCGGGGCGGTCATGGTGATTGCTGCTAATGTCATAAAATGTTCTCCTTCCGTCTGTTGCCGCCCCTCGCGGGGCGGCTCACCTCATCAGTTAAAAGCGCGTTTCAGTTCGAGTGTGCGGAGCACCTGCCCGAAGGACGTGTTTTTCATGGCGGGGATGTGTACACCACGCCCCCGGTGAAAACTCCGGGCTATGTGTCGCCCGAAGGCTTTCAGCACGGGGTCAATTTCCGGCGCGGGGATGTCTTCGCGTCTGAAACGGGGATGACGGCGGGGCTTTACAGCCGCTGCGGAAGGTGAAACAATACTGATGGTCATAAATGAACCTCCTTATGACTGTTGAATGGGACCGCAAAAACTGTTCGTGCAGTCTCTGCGGCATGGATTAAGCAGGTCCCTGACCTGCTTTTTTCATATCTGCGGTTTGCTTCCCGACTCTTCTTCCTCCTTCTTAACCTGATCGGTAATGTCTTCAGGTTCGCCCAGGAACCAGCCTTTGACGGGTTCACAGCGTTCAATAAACGCTTTTATCGCACGTTTTCCGGTCGTGGCCTGCACCCGCGTAAACATCGGCAGATTGCCGCTGGCATTGCTTCCCAGAAATGCGATCTGATACGTCCGTAATGAATAATCCTGCATTTTTCTTTCTCCTAATTTTTAAAGAACATCACCCGTTGAGTTTCGGGAGCCGCGGTTTTGACGTTTCGCGGAAACCTGCTGCTTTATTCCCTGTGGTATGAACTTCACCCGTTTGAGAACCTTCGCCGCAAGGGGCATCACTGCCACGGCCTGACGCACCTGTCCTGGGCAGAACGCAAAATTTTTTACCGGGTTTTGGGTAAAAAATTTTGTGGGCTGTTCATTTACCCTGGACAGTCAGTGCGGCAGGTTGTGGCTGTATCAGCCCCCGGCGACAGGGACTCATACGGGTGTGTGGCACCCGGCAGGCAATGAGCAGGGACCCGCCGCAACGACGGAGAGCGCGTGCGCGAAACGGCGTTGCCCCTTACATCCCGGCGGCCTTTTGCCGGGATGCCAGGAGCGCAGGCCACGGCGCGACAAGGGTGGCGCGACCGTTCCGGTCGCTGCAAACCCGGGGTTTTGCGTCAGGGATGGAAGCCCGCCAGGGCGGAGACAGCTTCGCTGGCTCCGTTCACGACAGCCCGCCCTGCCAGGGGGACGCCCGGGAAAGCCATAAACAGGAGAGGAACGGAAAGAGAAAGAAGAGGAAGAAGAGGAAGAAGAGGAACAATAACAAGCACGGTAACCACAGAAAAATAACATCAGAAAAAAATATGCCGGACACATCACAAACGGGAAGGGTAACGGGCGACGCGTCAGCGTGGCCCGCTTCCCTTCCGGCAGGCGTCAGCCTGCCAGGGGTTTTCGCGCGGACTGACAGGCGGCCTCCACCGCCTGCCCCTGTATCACCTGTTTCTGCTACCCTGTAAGATGTAGTGACCGCCCAGGAAAACAGCCTGCTGATTCGCCACAAAATCGCAGATTTCATCAACAATCTGCGCGGTGGTGAGCGGTTTCTGCCCCATTTCACGACGCCGCGCATTAATCACGGTTTTGTAATTACGCAGAATTTCGCGGGTTTCCGTGCTGATATTCATTACCCGTTCTCCCCGTCCAGCGCCTGACGCATCACCCGCATAATCTCACGTTCTTCCCTGACAAATGCGTCACCGTCGCCCCCGTTCTCGCTCCCGACAGCATGGAGGCGATAAATTTCACTACCAGCCATCACCATCACTTTTTCCAGCAGCACCGCAGGGACTGTTACAAGACGGTTTGCGCGCTTTTCCTCCATCAGTTCATTGACAATATCGGAAACAACTCTGTCACATGCGCCATATACAAAAGCATCGTCCAGCCGCTGCATGACGGTTTCCAGCTCATCGTCTGACAGGTTCCAGTCCTGGGCTATGTGGCGCACATCCCCGCGGGTCAGCACCACGGCAAAAACGCATTCACTGTCCGGCACGTCTGTATCCAGTACATCGCGGATGATTTCTTTAACAGTACATGTTCTCGTCTCCTTTACAGGGGCGGCATTGCCGCCCCGTCCGTTAATCAGTCCAGTGCCGCGTAAATCGCGTTGCATTCGGGGTGAAATTCGATGTGACGCCACAACTGCGCATCGCGCATCCGGTAAAGCTGGGTCAGTCCTGCATCCCCGCTGTCGTGGTACAGCCACAACTGGCGGTTAATCACAAGGGAAGTCAGAATGATGCCTGCGGCATCAGCACTCACGGTACGGTCAAACCAGTTTGCACCGTTCACCATGTGGAAACGGTCACCGTCCGGCATCATGTAACCGCCACCGTCCGGCAGGCGGATGAAATGCCAGAAGCCTCCCTGATATTCCGGCATCATTTTTTGCGCCAGCGCGTACACATACGCCTCGGCATACAGAAAATCGTTGCCAAACAGGTAAGGCAGAAAAGACAGACGGTCGCACTCTTCAACATTCAGAGTGACAGGTTTCGCATATTGCATGATGTTTTCCTCCGTTGTTCACATATTCCGCGACACCGGGCGGTGCCGTGCCTCCATAAAAGCCGGGCGATAAGGCGGGGATGCAGGGGCGCAAGGGAAGCCGCAGCCTGACGCACACGGCTGGCGGGAGTTGAAGGGGACGGACGCGTTTTCGCGGACGGCCGGCCGGAAAATCACGGCAGACGGGAAGGAGGGACCGGGTGACCGCCGCGTTCATTTTACCCTTGCATCCCCGCCAGCCCGGCTAAGATGGAGGCACGGCACAGCCCGCACACGACACGGCGGCCATATAACTGAAAAACCACAAGGCCATGCCCTGCATGGCCGGGTAAAGCGGAGCCGGCGGCGACTTCCTTAAAGCAGGCCAAATCGCCTGTAATAGACATTCTGGCTGTTTATATATAATTTGGTGAGTCGGGTTTCGGGTTAACAGAGGATGCTTATGTCGGTTTTCCACAACTGGCTACTTGATATCGCAAGTGAGAATTACTTTGTCTACATCAAACGCCTTTCCGCCAACGATACCGGCGCAACAGGTGGTCACCAAGTCGGGCTTTATATTCCTTCCAGGATCGTTGAAAAATTGTTTCCATCTATCAACCATACCCGCGAACTGAATCCTTCGGTCTTTCTCACTGCACATGTATCATCGCATGATTGCCCGGACAGTGAAGCCCGTGCAATTTATTATAACAGCCGTTATTTTGGTAAAACCCGAGATGAAAAAAGGATTACTCGCTGGGGTAGAGGCAGCCCACTTCAGGATCCTGAAAATACAGGGTCCCTGACGCTACTGGCCTTCAGGCTTGATGAGCAAGGAGGGGATTGTAAGGAAGTAAACATCTGGGTATGCGCCAGCACTGATGAAGAGGACGTCATCGAGACCGCTATTGGCGAAGTTATACCCGGGACGCTTATATCCGGCCACGCTGAACAAATTCTTGGTGGGTTATCTCTCCAGCAAACGCCCGTAAATCATAAATATGTTCTACCTGAAGACTGGTACCTGCGCTTTCCGTCTGGAAGTGAAATTATTCAGTATGCAGCCAGCCATTATGTGAAAAATTCCCTTGATCCGGATGAGCAACTTCTTGACCGCCGGCGCGTGGAGTACGACATATTTCTGCTGGTTGAGGAACTGCATGTTCTGGATATCATACGAAAAGGTTTTGGCTCTGTAGATGAATTTATTGCTCTGGCCAACTCTGTCAGCAATCGCCGTAAATCCAGAGCCGGGAAGTCGTTGGAACTGCACCTGGAACATCTTTTTATTGAGCACGGCCTGCAACACTTTGCCACGCAAGCCGTCACAGAAGGTAATAAAAAACCCGACTTCCTTTTCCCTTCAGCAGAGGCTTACCATAATACTGAGTTTCCCATAGAAAATTTGCGCATGCTGGCAGTCAAGACTACCTGTAAGGATCGCTGGCGTCAGATACTGAATGAAGCCGATAAAATTCATCAGGTACACCTGTTCACACTCCAGGAAGGAGTATCTCAGGCTCAATATCGGGAGATGCGGGAGGCGGGTGTCAAACTGGTAGTGCCATTATCGCTGCATAAAAAATACCCAGAAGCAGTGAGAGCTGAGCTAATGACGCTGGGTGAATTTATTGCTGAACTGACAGGACTTTATGCAGATATTTCATAAATAATCTACCGGCATAAAATCAGATTCGTTCAGCCTTGCATGAATCGCTTTCAGGATATAAGGTTCCAGCAGTCTAGCTACGGCTTCAAACACGGGCACCACTACGGAGTTACCGAACTGCCTGTACGACTGAGTGTCCGACACAGGAATGCGAAAAGGCCTGCCACCTGTTTTTTCAAAACCCATGAGGCGCGCGCACTCTCGCGGAGTTAGCCTGCGGGGCCGATGCGCCTGATTTTCTTCGTTCGCGAAGTCTGCTTCACCAGTGGCCATATTCCAGCCACGATCTATCAGAATTTCAGACCCGTCTTTGTGATAGCGAGCAGATAGCGTACGGGCAATGCTTTCTTTATTTTCAGGATTAACGAGGCCAAAACCGAATCCGTTACCCTTAGCTGCGTGCTTTTTGGCGTAGTTATAGAGATACTCCCAGAGTTTCGGCGTCAGTATATATTTGCTGTCAACAACGGGTTCCAGAAGTTCGCCAAATGACGGACGCTGTTCCGGATAAAAACGACTGATATCGCGTAGGGTAAAGCCCTGGTGAATATTCAGGTCACGACGGAAACCGACCAGAACAATACGTTCGCGGTGTTGAGGCAAAAAGTGCTTTCCGTCGATAACTTTAGGATCGTTTTTGCCCATTTCAGCTGCATCCGCAACTTCATAGCCCAGTTCGTCAAGGGTATCCATGATGACTTTAAAGGTTTTACCCTTGTCATGGCTCTTCAGATTTTTAACGTTTTCCAGAACAAAGATGGCAGGTTTTTTGGCACGGATAATACGCGCCACATCAAAGAAAAGCGTTCCCTGAGCTTCACACTCGAAACCATGCGCGCGCCCGAGTGAGTTTTTCTTACTTACACCCGCGAGGCTGAACGGCTGACAGGGGAAACCAGCCAGAAGTACATCATGATCCGGCACATGCTCATTAATGTAGGCATAGGCATCATTTTCAGATACTTCAGGTTTATCACTGAGCGTGACTTCCCGAATATCGAGATTGAAAGTGTGTGCCTGCGCATCGTTAAACCAGTTGGCTTTATATGTGCGCACAGCCTCTTTATTCCATTCACTGGTAAAAACGCACTGACCACCAATGTCTTCGAAACCTTTTCGTATACCACCGATGCCAGCAAACAGGTCAATAAACCGGAATGCATAGTCAGGGTGATGTGCTGGCGCTTCCGGCAGCATTTTTCGTAGAAGCGCCTCTTCGGCTGACGTCAGCGATTTAGGTGGGCACTTACCATTAATCCAGCGATTTAGAGTTTCGCGGCTCCACTCATTTTTACCAACTTTTCTGAGCAGTTCAGCCACATATTTCTGATCATAGATCTCCAGCACTTGCTTGAGCAGCTTTTTATCATTTTCCTGTCGCAGTTGTTCTTCCGCTGCTGCTTTTTTAAGCAACTCCTGCGCCAGTAATTCAAATTCAGACATACTGCCTCCATAGGGTCTTATGGGTGAAACTGTATCACTCATTTGACCCAGAATGAATATTTTTGTCTGGATATTTAAACAGGCTTTATTGTTAGCGGAATCAGCTGTGTATCATGACAGAGCCAGAAAGAGACTATCTGGCAGTTTAAAACGGTTGCTTCACCATCATCCAACACTCCATTGACTCAAATGACGGGAAACGCGGAAATCTAAAAATTAAGCCGCACACCCCGCGAAATTTTACAGGTTTCACGGAGCGAGGCTTTTTCAGATAAGGTTTTGCATCTTCACCCTAGCCGCTTTCAGACGGGCCTGTTCACCGTCATCCTGAGAGTGTTCTGGTGAAGCTGTACTCTGAAGCTCTCCCAACGCCTTCAGTACCTCTTTCAAATCGCCTGAGGAGGGCTTCCAGCCTGTTATCCTGGCAATGTGACTAATGACTTCATCCGCATTCAGTTCTCTGGTGAATAGCGCGGTTAACACGGTGGGAATTCGCTCATCAAGCTGATGCATTATCAGGCCGGTTATCAAAGCCTGCCGATATAACTCCCCCCGTTTTTTCCGGGGGACAGTTTCGATTTCAGCCAGTGCAAGACAATCGGCAGAGTCCTCCGGATGAAGGTAGAGTGAAAGTTTTTTCCTTTCTTCGCCGTCGTGCATCGATTACTCCTCCGCTTTGAAGCGTGCAATAGCCTGGACCAGCGCTGTCTGAGGTTCGTCCATAAGGACCACCTTTTCGCCAAGGTGGTTCCATGCCTTACGAATAGCATCGGCAATGAGTGCTGCACCGCCACCGACAATATATACGCGGTTTACGTTTCGATACTGCAGCAAATCATCAACAACCAGCTCACCCAGCTTATTTATCGCTGTATCAATGGTATCCAGTACCAGATTTTGTTTAGAGACCTCATTTACAACCTGCCCCACAAAATCCAGGTTCTTCCTGTTTTTGATCAACTCGTCAGCAATCATTGGACTGGTATCACTGCTGGCCATTTTCAGTGCAGTGAGCGTGGCTTTCGTGACCATTGATACACCAATATCAGGATTACCATGTACTGCCGAAACATCCTCAAACTGGCCAACAATAACCCCGACATCCAGAGTTGTACCACCGAGATCGATAACCAACGATTTTTCGTACTGACCAACATTGTCAGCAACTAGGCGAGTAAATACAGCCGGGAGTGATTCAGGCATCACTTCAACGCTTTTAATGGTAAAAGTTCCCCCTTTGTTCAGGGTGACTTCCCGCATCAGGTTGCGAATTTTTCTCTCAATGTTAAGCGTATTTTTCTGGCAGTCGGCCGTGTAAAACTCGCTGATAGGTAACGTAACTGTGAGATCGATCTCCTGGGGTTCAATTCCACTGTTCAGTAATGCGTGGTGAACTGCCAACACATTTGTATCAGAGTACTGATACTCAATATGAGTCGTGCTGATCGCATCTTCGCTGACCGGGTCGTAGGTATATTTACGTCCATCAAGCAGATAGTTATAGGTACGACTGCTGCCTAAGCCCTCGACTTTCCAGTTATGGCGAAAAGAGTTCACTGATACCGCACTTTTCAGCGTCTTGCCTTCAAACCAGGCAAGTTTCACATTTGTAGAACCATCATCACAAAAAATTCTCATACCATCTCCATTTATACTCAATTTGAGTATTCATCTTCACCCAATAACTACTCACATTAAGTAAATACGTTCATAAACCACAGGTAAGTACTCAAACTGCGTACTTTACTGGGGCAGTTAACTACTCAATTTGAGCACTATATCATTTATATTGCAGCAATCTAGCATTTATCTAGCATAAATCTTGCTGCAATATTTATAGCAAAAAAAGAATGCAGCAAGATTGCTGCATTCCAGATTAATAGCCCTGTTTTTCCTTATATGCCTCAACTGCTTTTTCCAGAACTTCCACCAGTTTCAACCCCTCACGCTCTGCGATATCCCTGATTTCCTGGTCGAAAGCAGGTGTGACACGTGTTGCAAATGCCAGCGTCCTGTTTGTTTTTCTGGCAGAACGGCCATCGCGGCGGGTATATGTCCCGGTAACTATTTGCGTAACCACAGGATCATGGTGCACTGGCGATGAGTCTGCCTGTTGTCTCTGTACATCAGTGGCAGCGACTGCCGGAGCTATCTCAGGCGCGTTCAGGCTGGTAGCCACTTCGTCGGGGCCCGGGGGTACCCCCAGCCCACCACGGGTCCTTTTAGTTTTAAGTTTTGATGCATCAGCCATTACTCTTCTCCAATCTTATCGATGAGTGCCTGGATAAGTTCATCAGCTCTCTCGTTTAAACCTTTATAACGTGTTTCTGTCACTGCTAGTCCTGAATTCATCGCTTTTCTGTATGCTGGCTTCTCAAAAAGGCATCCAGATAAAGTTTCATAACCTGCTTCACGGATATATGCACGAGCATCCAGTTCTTCCGCTTCGGTACCTACCCGGCTTAAAGCGAAGACCAGTTTTGAACGTGGTACACCTTCTTTTACCAGCGCGTTGAAAACTTTAATGGCCGGGACAAGATCGTCAAGGGAGGCCCCCGTTGGCTGGACGATAAGGTCGGCAACCTTAGCAATTTCTGAAGTCCCTTTGCTTGCACGAGCTGGACCATCAAGAATCAGAAGGTCAAAATCGCCGGCAGATTCTATCGCCTGCTTTGCTGTTGAAAACACTTCAACTGAAGCAACCGGTGGCAAACCAGCTGACAGACGTCGACGATGCCACTCAGCACTCGTTGCCTGTTCCAGGTCGAGATCAGCTAATTTTGTTTTGATGCCACAGGCGGATGCTTCACGCGCTAACGCTCTCGCTTTAGTGCTTTTGCCCACACCACCTTTCTGGGAAATAAAACCAACTATCCAGGCCATTCAGCCTCCTTTACTTGCTGCTATCTTGCAGCAAACATCAATATAAACCAAGTTGAGGTTAGGTAAAGTAACTCTTCCAGAACAAGATAACAGCTTGCAGCAAGATTGCAATAACAAAAAATCTAGCAGCAAGATTGCCACAAGCATGCACACAGCAAAACATGAGCCGAGCGCTATGCTATACCACCTGAAAATGATTGTCTGGAAACTAAGTCACTATAAGTCCCGGCGTCTACAGGCAGCATGATAGAAGCAATCTATTTTATTGCAGCTATCATGCTGAAAAGTTGCTGTTAGAATCAGGCAGTGCTCGCCGCAGCCATGTAACCGAGCGTTGCGAGCGAACTGGCGAGGAAGCGAAGAGGAATCGTTCCTGCAGATAGCTCTTACGCTCAACACTAGGGGTTCCAAGCCGGAAACCTGGATTTTTCCGCGACCAGTTTTTACGGGAGTGTCACACAAACGACCGATTGAGTGACCGTCACTGAAACAACGATTTCGACACCAAATTTCGTCACATAACCCGTCACCTATTCAACGTCATGCAAATCTGTCGATTATTAGCTTTAATGACGGAATTTTCTGAGATTCCGGCTTAGAACCCCATATTGATCACCTGCTGAAAAAGACCTGGTACCTTCTGGAAACCAGGCCAGAACGTCCGTTTTACGTATCAGACAATCCCGTCGTGCTTAAGAACAGCAATGACTTCTGTCCGTACGGTAATCTTGGTCTGGTCGTTCGCGGGATACAGATTTACCTCCCCCTGTCATCGACGCTGATGCTGGCCATGTATTGCCCCTCCATCTGTGAACAGATGATTCGTCAAAAGCAGCATCTTCACAATCTGCTTGCCAGAGCGCCGCATCTTATCCCCCGTCACATTCGGCCTTTTGAAAGACTTGAACATATCCGGAGGTATGCGGACTATCTTCTCATGCCGCTTACCCCGGATCATGTCACGCATTACAACGCCCTGCAGGTGGAGTTCGCGGAGCAATACGTGTTCTGCGGTGAAAAGGATTTCTCTCTGGTTGAGAGAATGCTGTCCGATAGTGAACGCTACCGGACAGGCCCGCGTTTTACGTTTTAGTTCCCATTCCGGCCTCACCTGTGCCGGAAAATGACGGCGGGAGCCCCTGTTGTACAGAGGAGTTTTGCCGTGTTGCACCCACGCGAAAGCGGCAGTGTCCACAGGGACCACCGCCGTAAGGAGATGGTGAATACCTGTTGACATTCACCATCCGTTCGTGTAGCTTGCTGCTCTTACTTTAATAGAGTAAACTTTCGGCAGATGGTGGCAGCCATTTTACCGATACCCCTGAGCAACAAACTCTTTACTGGCGTGACCCAGAGTGCTGAAACCGCAAATTTCGACACAATAAAGGCCTTAAGCCAGGGCACTACAGCCCAGACCACCGCAGCACAGAGACCCACGTAGGCCATAAGAAGCAAAATACAGAGACAGGCGCTCCAGTATTGCTTCTGTCCGATGTGCCCCCAGGCACTGACGGAAAGGGTTTTAGCTGTGGTGTAAATCGTCCAGATAAAATGGATTTCAGTCTGGAATGGGAATAGAACCGTTCCCTCGGTGTCGAACAAGTTTTTCATAGAACTCTCCTGGGTAAGTATTTATAAAAGTAACTGTCTTGATTCTGGTCATCTCAATAACCTCGTTTTTAAGTCAAAAGGCACCCGGCGCCTCACACACGTGAACGCTGTTGATACCGTATAGAATGTTTTCTCTTTCAGCTTTGCTATGATGTGTTCATTCGCATCCTCCTGTTTGTCATACCGATTTTAAGCTCGCCCCTAGTGCTCCCCGGGAAAAATCTAAAAAAATCCGGGCCGGACTGGTGATAACCAGTCCGGCGGGAAATAAATGCATTTGTCAGGGTGGAGCGGGACGGAACAATATTATGGAAGTCTCATTTTAATGGGTAACCTTACCTTTTTCAACGCAAAATTACCCATTAAAACAACTATAGCATGATGTTGTTGATATTCATTTAGCAAAAAATGCTATCCATTCCGTTGCTGTACCTTCATTTTCGCCCGGAGCGGGGCAGCTAGGCGAATACCTTTAACAGAAGAAATCTTTGCCGCTTCAGGTTCAGCAATGTGTTGATGACCTGCTGGAACACATTGATCGCATTGAAAATAACGTTACTGAATATGACCGGCTCCTGTCCCGCATGGCAAAAGCGGATCACCGCAGCCAGCGGCTGATGGAACTGAAAGGGATTGGCCCCACAACAGCCTGTGCTCTGGTCGCCAGTATCGGTAATGCACACGATTTTAAAAATGGACGACAACTGGCAGCCTGGCTGGGACTAACGCCATCGCAATATAGTAGCGGCGGAAAATCAAAGCTTGGCAGGATAACGAAGGCGGGCAATTCGTATCTACGAACGCTGTTGGTCCAAGGCGCTCGTTCAGTTCTGATTGGCGCCGAGAAAAAGACAGACTCATTCAGTCGTTGGGTTTGCTCGCTAGTTGAGCGCAGAGGATACTGGCGTGCCGTTGTGGCCATAGCGGCCAAAAATGCAAGACTGTGCTGGGCATCGCTACATTATGGTGATGATTTCAGGTTGTACTCAGTGAGCTAAAGCACGAAACTGATTAACCATCTTAACTGCAACTCGTTGATGATAAAGGGTTAGACCCCGTGAGACATATCTGACTATTGTACAGGATATACGTATCCGTTAAACGAACAAGAATCTCACGAGCGTCTTTCATCAGGGTCCGAATCGATAACGATTCCTCATGACCGTTTATAGTACCGCAGTCTCTCCCCTTTATTTTTACTGACGAGCAGACAGAAACCGAAAAAACCGGCGTTGACATGCCGGGGAAGCCCTTATAGTACAATAATTTCCGATCTCCAAACTGACCCCAAATTTTGCACTCGACAACCTGTACGTAAGACCTCCGTTAAGCGGACAGCAAAGAAATAGCTGTTTAGAGCGAAGAATCACTGCTCGTAACGTATCACATAGCTGGTACGGATAAATTCTCTCTTACTGCACCATAAACGTACACGTCAAAACCTGCCAAACATGCTTCAAAAATCAACAAATTCACTGTATCGGAAATTTCGGCGTTTCCAGCGTACAACCCCAACTTTAGTAAGCGTAAACTGACCGCCGTATGTAGCCATCAGACGAGAATTGGTAACTTAGACGCCCATCTGATATAGACGGACATCTAAGTATGGAATTACAGGACTGGCGAAAAGAACCTCGTAAAAACTATTCGAATGAATTCAAACTTCGTATGGTGGAACTGGCATCACAACCTGGAGCTTGTGTTGCACAGATTGCACGTGAAAATGGCGTCAATGATAATGTTATTTTCAAATGGCTCAGGCTCTGGCAGAACGAAGGGCGTGTTTCGCGGCGTCTTCCGGTAACAACCTCTTCTGACACTGGCGTTGAATTATTACCTGTAGAAATAACGCCGGATGAGCAGAAAGAACCTGTGGCGGCTATTGCGCCGTCTTTATCCACTTCCACTCAGACCAGAGTCAGTGCCAGTTCCTGCAAGGTGGAATTCCGTCACGGTAACATGACGCTGGAAAATCCATCGCCAGAGCTGCTCACGGTGTTAATCCGCGAACTGAGCAGGAGGGGAAGATGATTTCACTCCCATCAGGTACCCGTATCTGGCTCGTTGCCGGCGTTACCGATATGCGTAAATCCTTCAACGGACTGGGAGAACAGGTACAACATGTGCTGAATGATAATCCCTTCTCCGGTCACCTGTTTATCTTCCGTGGCCGACGGGGGGACACCGTTAAAATTCTTTGGGCTGATGCTGATGGTCTGTGCCTGTTCACCAAACGCCTGGAGGAAGGCCAGTTTATCTGGCCTGCGGTACGTGACGGCAAGGTATCCATTACCCGTTCGCAACTGGCAATGCTCCTCGATAAGCTGGACTGGCGTCAGCCAAAAACATCCCGCCTTAACGCACTGACAATGTTGTAAAAAACTCCTGACCGCATTATAAAAACGGCCATGAGTCAGAAATACCTCATTCGCATCGCTGAGCTGGAAAGGCTGCTCTCTGAGCAGGCTGAAGCCCTCCGTCAGAAAGACCAGCAACTGAGTCTGGTTGAAGAGACGGAGGCCTTCCTGCGCTCTGCACTGGCACGTGCCGAAGAAAAGATCGAAGAAGATGAACGGGAAATAGAACATCTGCGGACTCAGATAGAAAAACTGCGCCGGATGCTGTTCGGTACCCGTTCTGAAAAACTGCGTCGTGAAGTTGAACAGGCTGAGGCCCTGCTGAAGCAACGCGAACAGGACAGCGATCGTTACAGTGGGCGTGAGGATGACCCGCAGGTTCCCCGCCAGCTGCGACAGTCACGCCATCGTCGTCCGTTACCGGAGCATCTGCCCCGCGAAATAAACCGCCTGGAGCCTGAAGAAAGCTGTTGCCCGGAGTGTGGCGGTGAGCTGGATTATCTGGGGGAAGTCAGCGCAGAACAACTGGAACTGGTGAGCAGCGCCCTGAAAGTGATCCGCACAGAACGGGTAAAAAAAGCCTGTACAAAATGTGACTGCATCATTGAAGCACCGGCACCATCCCGTCCGATAGAGCGTGGTATCGCGGGCCCGGGGTTACTTGCCCGCGTGTTAACGGGAAAATACTGCGAACACCTGCCACTGTATCGTCAGAGTGAAATCTTTGCCCGCCAGGGTGTCGAACTGAGCCGGGCCTTACTCTCTAACTGGGTTGATGCGTGCTGCCAGTTACCAGTGGCTGCTGCCAGTGGCGCTAAGGCGTGTCTTTCCGGGTTGGCCTCAAGAAAACAGTTACCGGAACAGGCGCAGTAGTCAGGCTGAACGGGGGGGGTCCTGCAGACAGCCAGACCTGGAGCGAACTGCCTAAGTCGCCCGAGAT
>ERZ1034847.348-NODE-348-length-21670-cov-40.740967_pt1 | contig 21670 bp, 16 predicted proteins | sample MGYA00520633_ERZ1034847 | MGnify/ENA primary metagenome ERZ1034847 (study PRJEB33766, sample SAMN09781732) | gut metagenome | biome: gut microbiome | host: Homo sapiens | place: Madagascar | study: EMG produced TPA metagenomics assembly of the PRJNA485056 data... | reverse complement strand
CCTGAACCACTGTGTCCCAGAATCCGGCACCAGCCTTGATTCCCACACTCGCCAGGAAGAGTACCAGTCCTATCTCTCGCAGCATCATGTTGGCGGAGGTAGTGGTATAGGTAACCAGCTTCATGCGATAACCGAAACGGCCGATGAGGATGGCGATGATCAGCGGACCACCTGCGATACCCAGCTTCAATGGCACTGGCATGCCAGGGATAGCGAATGGGAGAGAACCGAAGATGATACCTACCATGATACCGATGAAGATGGTAGCGATGTTAGGCGCATCGAGGCGCTTTACAGAGTTACCCATGATTTCAGCCACACGGTTTACATTCTCCTCAGGACCTACTACCATCACGCGGTCGCCCACGTGGAAGTGGTGGTTACGGCCTGCGAAGAGATCCATACCCTGACGGGAAATACGGGTCACGTTCACACCATATACACTGGAGAAGTGCATCTTACCAAGGGTCTTGCCGTTCATCTCAGGACGGGTAACGATGATTCTTCTGGATACGAAATGCTGAACCTCATCCTTCTCGCGGTCCCACTCTGCATCAATCTCAGGACCGATGAAAGCCTTGATGGCCTCGGCATCAGCCTCAGCACAAACCACGAGCAGCTCGTCGCCTACCTCAAAGGTTGTCTTGCTGTTAGGGATGCTCACCTCTCCGTTGTGGAGCAGTCTTGAGCAGACGATGTCTCGGTTCAGGAACTCAGAAACCTCTCTCAGAGTTCTACCTGCGATGTAGGCATTCTCCACGCGCAGGTGCATATTGTGAGGTTTTGCATGAGGGTTGGCAGCCTCCTCCTCGTTGAGCTGCTCTTCTTCTGCAGCCATATCCACGCGGGTGATGTACTTGATGAGGATGGTAGCACCAATGATACCAACCACACCCAGAGGATAGGCACAGGCATAACCGTTGGCGATGCTAGGAGCACCGTTAGGGAAAACACTGAGCAATGCCTCGTTGGCAGCACCAAGACCTGGGGTGTTGGTAACCGCACCATAGAGGGTACCCACCATCATAGGCAGGTTCTGTGGGTTGCTGGTGTCGAAGAAGAGGTAATAGCATCCGAACATCACGAGGATGTTGAGCAGGATAGCTGTGGCAGAAAGCAAGTTCAGCGTCACACCACCTTTCTTGAAACTCTCGAAGAAGCCAGGACCCACCTGCATACCAATCATGAAGACGAAGAGAATCAATCCGAAGTCTTGCACGAAGGTAAGGATTTCCTTAGGACCCGTGAAGCCCACGTGGCCGGCGAGGATACCTGCGAAGAGCACGAAGGTAACACCCAACGAGATGCCACCGATCTTGATCTTTCCCAGATACACACCAACCGCAATCACGATTGCGTAGAGTAGGGCGATGTGAGCCACCGACTCTGTGTTGGTGAAAAGATTAATAATCCAATCCATTAATTTCTTTTAAATTTTCGGTTTTAATAAATATATTGAATAAAGGGAATACGGTATCGTGATTATTAAGGTGAGGTATCTTATACTGAAAAATTCGAGGACATCCACGAATGGGATGCCCCCGAACTCAATTTATATAGATACCTATTGATTACTTCTCAATAGCTGCTACACCTGGCAATACCTTACCCTCGATAGCCTCGAGGAGAGCACCACCACCTGTAGAGATGTAAGATACCTGATCAGCCAAACCGAACTTGTTGATACAAGCTACAGAGTCACCACCACCGATGAGTGAGAATGCACCTTCCTTAGTAGCCTCAGCGATTGCGTCAGCGATAGCCTTAGAACCACCAGCGAAGTTGTCGAACTCGAATACACCTGCAGGACCGTTCCAGAGGATAGTCTTGGCACCCTTGATGGCAGCTGCGAAAGCCTTGCGAGTCTCAGGACCTGCGTCCATACCCTCCCATCCGTCAGGGATGTTGTTAGATGGGCAAACCTGAGTATTGCAATCGTTCTTGAAGTCATCACCGCAGATAGAGTCTGTGCCGAGTACGAGGTTTACACCGTTCTCCTTAGCCTTCTTGATTACGTCGAGAGCAACGTCAAGCTTGTCATCCTCGCAGATAGACATACCGATCTTGCCGCCGAGAGCCTTAGAGAATGTATAAGTCATACCACCGCAGAGAATCAGGTTGTCAACCTTAGTCAACAGGTTCTCGATGATACCGATCTTAGTAGAAACCTTAGAACCACCCATGATAGCTGTGAATGGGCGCTTGATGTTGCCGAGAACTGCGTCAACAGCCTTTACCTCTTTCTCCATCAGGAAACCGAGCATCTTGTGATCCTTGTCGAAAGAATCAGCGATGACAGCTGTAGAAGCGTGCTTGCGGTGAGCTGTACCGAATGCGTCCATTACATATACGTCAGCGTAAGAAGCCAACTTGGCAGCGAACTTCTTCTGACGCTCCTTCATCTCAGCCTTAGCAGCGTCGAACTCTGGAGTACCCTTCTCTACACCTACTGGCTTGCCTTCCTCTTCAGGATAGAAACGAAGGTTCTCGAGCAGGAGAGCCTCACCTGGCTTCAAGGCAGCAGCCTCAGCATCAGCGTTACCGCAGTCCTTAGCAAACTTAACCTCTACACCGAGAGCGTCTGATACGTTCTTAACAATCTGAGAGAGTGAAAGCTCTGGCTTAACCTTGCCCTTTGGCTTACCCATGTGGCTCATCATGATGAGCGCACCACCGTCTGCGAGTACCTTCTTCAAAGTAGGGAGGGCACCGCGGATACGAGTGTCGTCTGTTACATTACCATTCTCATCCAATGGCACGTTGAAATCAACGCGTACGATTGCCTTGTGACCAGCAAAGTTAAAATTCTCAATTTTCATTTTACCTAAATTTTTATATTAGTATTATGTTATTAACCCTGTTTACTGCTGAAACGACCTTTGCCCTACGACTAGTGAGCTTATCAGGCTCCTATGTGCATACTATATAAAATAGGTGTGGTATCGGGTCGTAACAAACGCTTTCCGTAGGCAAAAGTAACAAAAATAATCGGTACGACCAAATCTTTCTGCTACGATTTAAAGATTTTTTGTGGTAGATAAGCTTTTTTGCTATGTATAGATAGCAAATCGATGGGGATAAGAATGAAAAAGTTCTCTGAATTCTCGTTTTGGGGGTGTCTTCACTTGATAACAAAGTGTGATGCAAAAGTAGTGAATTCTAGTAATATAAGCAAGCAATTATACAAAAAATTATATAATATTAACAGAAAATTTATTGTTGTGCGACTTACTCACTATATTGCCATTGGTCAATTACACACACTTTGTTATCAAGTGTAGAGATTAATAGAATAAATTTTTATAGTTTTTAGAAAGTTAAAGATAATAATGGTATGAGGCTCTTGTTTAAATACATACTATCCTTACTGCTGGTGTTCCCTTCGATGGATGCCGATGCCCAGCGTATAGCTGTCAAAACCAATATGCTATACGATGTGGTAGGCGTGGCTTCGCTCGGAGCTGAGCTCAAAACCTCCAAGCATTCATCCCTCAGCTTGATGGGCACCTATAATCCCTTGAAGTATGGAGGAGCCAAATACAAGAACTTCTCCATCCAGCCCGAATACAGACATTGGTTCCACAGAGCCTTCACCGGCCCCTTCGTCAGTGCCAACATCGTCTGGGGAGGATTCAATATCGACAAGCTCCATATAGGAGGTCTCTACGGAAAACACCGCCAAGGCCACTTCGCCGGAGTGGGAGTAGGAGCGGGATACCATCTCATCCTCAATCATCGCCTAAGTCTGGATTTCTCTCTCAGCGGTGATTTTGTCAAAACCCGATACGACCGCTATCGGGAGGGAAACCTTCCTTATCGGGAAGGAAAATTCAATAGTTACGCTATCCTACCTATTGGGACTGGCATCTCGCTGGCGGTGATGCTGTAATACATCATCCTTAATTGGTAATTTTCGGTTGAAAAATAAAATATCTAGATATTAAAATGAAACAAACAATCAAAACATTTTCAGTTGCCCTGATGGGCTTGGCGATGGGCACGGGTGCCTTCGCTCAGACTGCCTATAAAGGACAGCTGTATGTAAACAATGAAAAGTTCTGCCTGCAGGGGGAGGTGCTTCGTGTGCAGCTCCGTGTAAGTTATGATGACGACATTCTCAATTCGGGGGAAACGCTCAACTTCACTCCGGTTCTGAAAAGTGGAAACAAGATCAAGGCGCTCTCTTCTGTCGTGGTCAACGGCAAGGAACGTGGAAAGTATGAAGACCGAAGCGCTGCATTCGACCAGCGCCTAAGACAGAATATTCCGGTTGTCACTGCCGACAAGCGTCACGGCACCCGCTACTTCGTATATGATACCACCATTCCCTACAGCGACTGGATGGCTGGTGCAGCCCTCTATGTAGAGAGTGAGGAGCGTGGATGGGGCAAGCGCCCGCAGGTATATGAAGACCAGGTGTTTAGCAGCATCAATATCTCACGTGTGGCTGGCAGCAGCGATGATGTGGCGCAGCACAAGGGAAACCCGCTGATGGGTACTGCCGCAAGGGCTGAATGGATCCAGTTCCTCAACCCTTCACAGGTCTCAAGCAGCAACATCACCGTGAGCGGTATGATTCCCCTCTACGATGAGAGAATGATCGGTAAGATGGGCAGCCATAAGTTCAACAAGGCTGTCTTCCGTGATATCAGCAACGAACTGGAAGCGCATCTCAATGTGCCGGGTACGGTGGTGAGAAATCTGCAGATTGTTGGTTATGGCGCTCCTAAGGGTAACTACAAGAGCAACGAGAAAAACTGCTCCGACCGCTCCCTCCGCCTGAAGAACTTCCTGATGAAAAACAGGGTTCTGGGTAGCGACGGTCTCACCGTTACATGGATTCCGGAAGACTGGGACAGCATCTATACCATGGTGGGCAAGAGCCAGATGAAGCTCCGCAATGCCGTACTCGACATCATCAAGACCGTTCCGGTAGTGAAGGGTCGTGAGGATGAGATCAAGACCATCGGCGACGGTGCACCATACAGCTATATGCAGCACTATATCTTCCCGAACGTGGAACGCATCAAGTATTTCGTTACGCTGGAGCGCCATGCAGGGGAGGCTACAGGAACGGTAAACAACGATGCGCATACCGTATCGCTCAACAATATGTTTGCTACCGCCAAGAGCTTCAAGGTGGGAAGCCGTGAGTATAACGACCTGGTTGATCTGATGGCTCGTCTCTTCCCGGATAATGCCGAAGCAAACATTGATGCCGCAGGTGTAGCATTGTTGCGTGGCGACCTGAAGCTCGCAGCCAAGTATCTCAAGTCATGGCAGACCGATTCGCGTGCCTACTGCAACCTGGGTGTCTTGAACATGCTCCAGGGTGATTTCCAGAAGGCGGAGGTATATCTGCAGATGGCAGAGGCAGCTGGCGTAAAGGAGGCTACCAGTGCCTTGAACTACTTGCACAATGTATATAAGTAAACATAGATAAATATATAAACATCAATAGATTAATAATAATTTAAATTTTTACGATTATGAAAGCTCTAACTAAGATTAGCATCGGCTTCCTCGCATTGGCAGCCGCTGCATTATGGTTCACATCTTGTTCTAGTGAGGATGTGACAAGTGGAACTAACCAAGGCAAAATGTCTTCTTTAACTTTGACAATTAATACAGGTAAGTCTATGGGTAGCCGTGCTACCGATTGGACTACTACAGATCCTGCTGGTAATGAAAATGATATTAATCGTATTACAGTTGGTATTTTTTCTTCCGATGGCACTACATTAAGAACTATTGTAGAACTTGGATCAGGTGATGGTACAAATAATACATTTAAGTCTGAAACTAATGGTGCTTCTACGAAAATTGTTACCAATTCATTGGCAGATGGTGATTTAATCAAGGTTGCCGTAAATGCTCCTCAAGGTCATTTCGTAGGTATTAAAACAGCTAATGATTTTATGAATAAATCAGAAGAGGCTAAATATGCATTGACGAATTCTACGGACTTAACCAAAGAGGCATGTAATAATAATGTGCCAATGTATGGTGAAGGAAAGTTGACTCCAAAGACATCGGGTGATAATTCTGTATTTGAAGTGTCAGGAGGGAAGGTGACAGTGAAACACATGCTTGCAAAGGTCTCTTTGGAATCTTTGAGTGTAGATTTCCAGGCTGGTAGTGCTTATGCAAATGCTCAGTTTACTCCAGTTGCAGCCTTTTTGATTAATGTACCAGATAAAATGAACTTTACAACAGATGTTTGGAATTCGGGTGCCTCTTTACTTCATGGATGGTCTGCTTATGATACAAGTGATCCTTCTAATTGTACATTTAGTTATGCTGCAGGAAATACTGGTGGTACAGGTACATATGCTCAATACTTGACGACAGAAAACTTAACATCTGCAACAGCTCTTTCTGGTACAGCCTCTTCTGGTACAGCCACAAGTACTGCTAAGGCATGGTTCTATACACTTCCTAATGAAAAGGTCGATGATGGAGCTATTAATACAAGTAACACAAAGTTAGTTATTGCAGGTAAGTTTATAGAGAATACGGGTTCTGCGGCAGAAATGGTTTATTATTCATTGCCTATTAATGCAACGTATGATAAGACTACTCACAAATATGTAAAGCCTTCAGCTGGTGCTGGTAGTGCTTTCCAGGTTTGTCCTAATCAATATTATAAGTGTTCTGTTGTAATTCGCACAAAGGGCTCAAGTTCTCCAAATACAAACCTTACCCCTCAGGAAGCCGAAATCAAGGTAGAAGTTACAGATTTCGTTCCTGTAACTCAGAGTGCAGAGTTCAACTAATTTTTATAATCAATAATTATCAAGAATCAGAAATATAATAATATGTTAAGACAAGGATTGACACGGACTTTAGCGTTATGCGCAGTTATACTGTGCATACTGTCGTCGTGCAGCATCTACGATGACTACGGTTATCGCAGACAGCGCGACATAATCTTGCAGGTAGCTGATGATTCCGGCAATATCCTTCCTGATTCTAAAGCACCTGTTAATGAGGTCTATGCTTTCGTCAATGGCATTTACGTAGGTAAATATGCCAAGGAAGAAGATGGTAAAATACGTATTGTCGTTGACGAAGCTGACTCGGTTACGTTCGTTGCCGTAACAGGTGAACATAGAGATGAATATACCATAAAGGAGCCACAGGTGGGGGAGAGTATCTCCAACACCTGGCTCCAACTCATTGATGCTGAAAAAGGAAATGCCATTTCGCCTTCTGCTATATACTATGGTAGCTTATCTTCTCCTTTTTCCGATAAATTGGAAGAGGAAACCGTCATCACGCTGAAGGATGTCAGAGCAAAGACCAGTGTGTATCTCAAAGGTCTCAAAGCTTGCTATGGTGATGGTAACTACCGGGTGGTGCTGGAAAGTATGAATAGTGGAGTGACCTACGACGGAAATGGGGGTGGTAAACTCGTTAACTATGAAATGGGAGGTAAATTCAATGCCAAAGGCGACTGGTTTACCCCTGCAATGATAGTTTTGCCAACAACTGGTGAGGCTGTGAAAGTGAAAATTTATAAGGAAGATGGAACTTTGCTATATACTTGTGATCATACTGACGACGGTTCTCCTTTAGCAGTAAAGCCAGGAGATAATGTTGTCTTCTATATTACAATATGGCAGAATGCCGATATCTCAATCAAGGTGATACCTTTTGATGATGTCGATAATCCAATTTTCTTCCAATAATTCTAAACGATTAATTTATATTGTAATATGACTCTTAGGGTTGGTAAACTTGTTTATGGAATAATCAAGCTATTGCCGTGCTTGCTGGCGGTTCTCTTAGCGTCCTCTTGTTCATCTGATGTGAATTCGGATGAGCAGAAGGGCAATAAGACGCTGGTTACGCTGACGATAGCTGCTAGCGGAAATGCTGCTACTGCTTCTAGAGCTGTTTCTGGAAACAGTAGCACCATTACTCGTGCTAGTGTTTCTGATCCTACCAATAAGGATTACTATATCAAGGACCTTACCGTCTTGATCTTTGATGAAAGTGGTGATGTAATCGGTTCTACAACAAAACAAGCATCAGACTTAAGTATTGCTGATGGTAAAATCACAATCAAGGTTTTAACCCGTGCAGCCCAGAATTGTACAGTCTATGCCATAGCCAATGCTTTGGCTCTCAATAATAATGCAACTCCTTTTGCAGGTGTAGCAACTCTTTCGGCTTTGCAATCTATGGTTAAGACATATAAGGATGCAGATGATATCAATAAAGAATCTTGTCTTTTGATGATGGGCAAAACTGATGATAAATCCTTTGATACGACAAACTCTGGATCTGCAGCAGCTATCTCTCTACAACGATTGGCAAGTAGAATCGATTTCAAATTTACTGTAAATAATGACAAGAAAACAGGTTTCCCAATCGTGGTAGATAGCTATCAGCTCTGCAATGTGCCAACTTCGACTTTGTATCAGCAATCGAATTTCAATAGTCCATTAATGCCTTCGGGTAGTGCATTAACATACAAAAGTCAAGGTTTGATAACATCCTCTGCAGAAGGACAAGGATTGATAACATCCTCTGCAGAAGGAACAGCTAAAACATATACTTGTTATGTATATACCAATATAGATAATGCATCCAATAAAACCTACCTCCTGATCAATGCGCATTCAGCGGTAACTGCTGGTAGTACTACATATAAGGTTTGGAATTCTGTATTCCATGTGAATATGCTTGATGGCGTGAAACCAAATATGCACTATACCGTTAATATTACAATCAAAGGTGGTGCAACAAATGGTACTGCACAAGGTGATTGTGGCGTTGTTTTCACTTACAATGCTTATCCATATTTCTCTGGTTCTACTCTCAATCCATGGGGAACCAATGAGAATAGAGATCTGGATTTGCAATAAGAACGAAATCAATAGAAATCTTACGATATATCAATGAAGCCCCATGAATAGAGTGGGGCTTTATCAATTAAAAAATATAGAATTATGAACAAGACTTATAAAAGCGGTATGATGGCGCTCAGTGCCGTCGTTTTCTTAACTTCCTGTTCGGAAAGCGAGTCGCTGCAGCAAGCCCATCTTTCTACAGATCAGATTAATTTCATTGCAAGCATGGCGCACCAATGGGATGCAAACACCAAGTCTGCTCCTCAGAATCCATCTTCCAGAAGTGCTGGGGTGAGGGATAATGAGGCGCCCATTCATGTGAATGCCAATCTTGCAAAACCTCTCTACTTGCATCCGGTAGTACAGGATGGTATCCATATCTGGAGCAAGCAAGGTACCCCCATCACCCGTTCCGGTGCACCCATCGAAGATGTGGAGCAGGAGAGGGTAGTGCAGACTCGTGGCAGCAAGAAAAATGATCTCAGTGATTATACTTCTTTCAATGTTAGTGCGGTAAATACTCATGATAACCCAGAATCTCTTTTCTTTGGATATCAGAAAGCTGCATCCGTAACATCAAATTCTACTACCACCTGGCATGTGTCTGATGATGGTATCAAGTGCTGGCCTGTAGCACCAGCTACTTTGTCTTTCTATGCCTATGCACCAACAGACAATTCGATGGCTTTTGTGACATCGGGTTCTGATGCTACAGGTGTAAAAACTGTACATTATAAGGCGGAAACCTCTAAGGTTGAATATCAGCCTGATTTGATCGTATCTTCTAATACAGTGTCTCGCACATCCAATGCGGAGCCTGCTAAAGTAAACTTGCCTTTCTATCATGCGCTTACTGCTGTAACCTTCTCTGTGGATGCAGCTATGATGCCGGGTAAGCTTACGAAGGTAGAACTCGTAAATGTAAATACCGAGGGCGACTGTACGATGACGGCTTCTGCGACCTCACCTTTTTCTTGGTCAAACCAGAAAACCAAATCGACTTTCTCCTTTGATTTTACTCCGTCTGTAGCTGTAGGTTCTTCAGCCGTTACTTTAACCAGTGACGAAAAGACACTTATGATGGTTCCGCAGGAATTGCCTGCTGATGCAAAAGTGAACTTCACCTTTACCATTGAATAATGGTGTTTCCCAGACCTTGTCTGCACCTATAGGTGGTAATGGTAAAACCTGGGAAGCGGGAAAAAGTATCATCTACAAGCTTTCTACCAATGCTGTCAGTACCATTTCTGCAGCCAGTGTAAGTTTCCCTACAACCTGGAATGATATTGCAGTTACTTCTGAATCAGATAAAGTATCCTATCCGAAGAAAGCATTTGTTGATGGTGAGAGCATAGGTTTATATGTTGTGGATGATACTGGACAACTTGTTGGAAAAAATATAAAACTGACCAGGAACAATAATGTATGGGAGTTAAATGATAACGATAAGTTTATGCTTCTGACTCGCTATAAGTATTTCGCATACTATCCATATTCAACTACGGCTCCTGCGGTAACTGCATCAGCAGATAATGCCGCGGATTTCTTTGCCAGCAAGATCAGTTCCCTTTCGCCAGCATCAGATCAGAGTGCCCAAAACACTCTTTTGGCTCAGGATTTTCAGGTAGCAAAGGGCGCTTTTGGTCCAGATGGAGCTTCTTTAAAACTTGACATGGCACACCAAGTAGGTTTGGCAGTCTTAAACCTTACGAGCAAGAAAGTAGCTGATACCCGCCGATTCAAGGATGATACATACAGATATTATTATGGTTTAGACAATACAGTACCTACCACCTCCAATTATACTGATACAGGTTCTAAGGAATTAATGGCCTCCAACAACTTTGAAGGCAACAATCCATATAATGTATCTGGAACGAAGTATCTTCAGGTGATTCCTCTCAATAAAGCGACTTCCTTCATGGCTGCCGATCAAGCTAAAACTCATCGCACAGCCTGGGGAAAGTTATCAACCAAGCTCTGTAGCATAACTCCCAAGACTTCTGTTCCAGTAGTGTTAAAAAATATTCAAACTGATGCCGACTTCTACTACCTCGCTCGCGTCTACACTTGCACGCAGAGTGTGGAAGAGTTTACAGCACCGGTGGCTGGAGAATATAAACTTCAATGTTGGGGGGCAGAGGGTCAATATTATAACAATGGTGTTGCAGGAAAGGGGGGATATGCCGAAGGTCCAGTTACAATGGCTAAAGATAGTCGCATTTATATATGTGTAGGTGGTTATGGCAACTGCTATAATAATCAGGTTTTAAATTTAACAGAATTCCCAATAGGAGGCTCTGGTGGTGGAGCAACAAGTATAACTACAACTAATCGTGGTCAACTCAAGAAATACAAGTCATTTCAAGGAGAAGTACTATTGGTTGCAGGAGGAGGCGGAGCATGGGATAGTGGTCCTTCTCCAGCAGGAGCTGGAGGCGGCTTGACTGGCGTTTCTGGAACTGCTGCATCAGGTTCTTATGGTACAGGTGGAAGCCAAAAAAAAGGTGGAACAACAATATTAAGATCACCAAATAACGTGGGACATAATTATCAAGCAGACTTTGGGTATGGTGGTAACTGTAGTCATTTCTTAAATGGACATGAAGACTTTGGGGCCCAAGGTGGTGGTGGATGGTATGGTGGTGGTGGCTCTCAGGGAGCTGGAGCAGGAGGTGGCGGCAGTAGTTATGTTGGCGGTGTAACTGATGGTACAACAATTGCCGGTGATTGTACTGATCCCAAACAGCCAACTCCTGATGGCAATTCCGAGCAAGTAGGTCAATCAGGTGATGGGGCATGCGTCATCACTCAGTTATCTTTCAATTAGAATAACAGACAGATTATTCCCATAAGCCAAGGTTAAAACAAAGAGGTTTATTCGCCCCCAACTGATTCGCAAGGTATTCTGTTAGATCATATTTGAATTCTACAAGAAAAATGATATTTGAAATCGAATCATCATCTGATAAGAATCCAGATGAATCAGCTGAGACGAATAAGCTTCAATGTTATTGCCTTGACCTTATAGAGAAAATCTTCCAATTATACTAATTGAAAGATAATTGAGTGATAACACAAGCTCCATGCCCCGAGTGACCAGGTTCTGTTCCTCCGTCAGGAGAAGGCATTTTGTTGTCGCCATCTATAGTAACAAAACTGTCTTTTACTAATAGAGAAGTATTACCATGACTACTGCCTCCACCAGCAGCGCCAGCATAGCATGTGCCACCTCCGCCATACCAGCCACCACCGCCTTGAGCGCCAAAATCCATACGTGGATTAGTGGAGGTTCCTGTATTTCGTGCCGCTATTCCTCCTGCACCGAAACATGCTTTGTATTCCAAATATATGGGATATGCATTTCCTTGATTATTTAATCCTCCTGCATTTTGTGTTCCTCCAGTACCATAGGCTTGCATATCGCCCCAAGTTGATACACCATCAAGCCCTTTTAGTCCTCCGCCGGAACCTGCTTTGCCCGATCTTTCAATTCCACCACCACCACCACCTGCAACCAATAATACTTTATCTTGATCTTGTTTGTTAGAAAGCTCTTTCAGTTCTGCACCTATTTCTATTGTTATACTAGTTGCACCACCTCCAAGACACAAACCTGTATAATCACATTTATTATTATAACCATTAGCATATCCGCCTGCACATATGTATATAATATGATTGGTCTTTATTTGATAAGAAGCAGCAGCATAACCACCTAATCCAGGCAATGAAGTATTTTCACCATACACACAATGTCCACTTGCACCCCAACATTGAAGCTTGTATGTACCAGCGTAAGGTGCCGTAAATGTCTCTACCTTCTGCGTGCAAATTAGCTGAAAATATCCAGCTATCACATATTACTATCAAATATTTTACAAGTAATGAGATAAATTTGATTGGTATCAGACATTGCTATGATGATTCTATTTTTTAGTTGGGGCAAGCATAATATCTATGGATTATGTTAAAAATATAGACTTATGCCGCTGCTTATCACTTCTTTTAGTTGTTTGCACGCAGAGTGTGGAAAATGTAGATTGGCAGAAAGCAGCATAACTAACCATATAACAAGTTTAATTCAAGTAATATACAATGAAGAAAATCAATACAACATATTTAATCGCACTCAGTGCATTGGTATTTGCCTCTTGCTCCGAAAGCGACGAGCTTTCTAGTGGTATTCCTTTATCTAAGGAGAAGATAGCTTTTGCAGCCAACGTAGTAAATGGGTGGAATGGAAATAGTCATACACGTGTTCAAAATGGTATTGCTGAATACCATGGTCCATTAAAGGTGACTAGTAATACTAAGCAACAACTTTACCTTCACCCCATTATACAAAATGGTGTTTATTTCTATAATCAGGAGGGCGAACTCGTGACTCGTGATGGCATTGCCATATCTAAAGGAGGAAACAAGATTATTTCGACTACGAGAGGTTCACTTGCCAAGGATGTTAATTCTGGATTTGGAATTAGTGCCATTTATAACGATGGTACAACAGATAAGGAATATTTCGTTAATAATAAGGCTACAAAGGTAGGTGACTTATGGTTTACAGAAAACAAAGATAAATGGCCAGCTTCTACCAATGGGCTGTCTTTCTATGCCTATGCCCCTCATTCCAATGATAATAGTATGCTTCGGTTGGCAGGTGGTGATAAAATTGCGCAATCCAAACAAATTCAATACGAAGCTTCTTCTACGGATATTGTGCATCAGCCGGACTTTGTTGTGGCAAACAGCAAAGACAACAAACTTGTCTCCGGCAAAGCACAGCCATCTGTCAATCTCACATTTTCTCATGCTTTGACAGCAATCTCCTTTGTGGCAGCCAAAGATATACCTCAGGGTATAGTGAAAAGCGTATCTATTAAGGGTGTAAAGGGTAAAGGAATTTACAGATTTGATGACAATTCCTGGGTTCTTGATCCAGGATCTAAAGACTATTCATTGGCTTTAGGTTCAGAAGGGAATGGTATGTCCATTAATGGAACTGAAGATGTTGCTTTAACTACCAACAATCAGCACTTTATGATGCTTCCTCAGAATTTTGAAACTGATGAATCAAAAGTTGAGATAGTATATCAAGGAACTGATGGTACATTGCATACGCTTGAAACTTCCTTAATAGATACAGAATGGCAAGCTGGTCATACTGTAACTTACCGTCTGTCATCATCTTCCTTGCTTCCTGGACTTGAAATAACCACTGTTTCATATCCTCAGGATTGGGTTGACAAATATAAGGTTGATGACAAGAGTGTTTTCAATTCTGCATATCAGAAAGACGATGCTATCGGCATCTATGCAATCAATGCCAGAGGCGAGGTGACTCAGGCTAATGTAAAAGCTACTTATGATGGTACAAAGTGGAGTTTGCCTGGAGGCGAGAAACTTCGTAATAATGCTTCAATCAGCTATTTTGCGTATTTTCCATATGTTACAGATGATGATCAGAAGATAGCCTCTATGCCTAGAGTGGGTGACACGGTTTCTTCGGATGTTCTCTCTTCTGAGCATGCATTCTTCAAGGGTTTGGAGGATAATTGGGAGGTGAAGGACCAGAGCACCTTGGAAAAGTTGAATGCTGCTGATTTGCAGGTATGCAAGGCTGTTTTAGACAAAACAGCCAGTGGACTTAACCTTACAATGCAACATGGTGTAGGTCTGGCTGATATCACTTTAGGGCAAGGCTTAAAATATAAATTGGAAAATTATGAGGAATATAAATGGACAGCAAGTATTGTAAGTGATAAGTTTGCAGATAATGAATCCCAATTATATAAGCCTGTTGTCAACAAAATGCTTGGTGTCATAAAGGCTAATCATGATACAACTTTTAAAGGAGTTGCTTCTGGTGGATGGAAATGTGCCTGGAAGAATGAACTCACATTTAATCCTACTTGTGCACAGATTATAAAGAAGACGGCAGAAAGGGAAGATGATGATGAACATCCTTATACTCTGGAGGTTGGGGATATTTATTATACCAATGGTGCACTTACTCATCAAGATTATGATTTGGAAACAATTCAACCGATAGGTATTGTTGGTTATCTCGGTAGTGATTATTGGACGGAGAAAGGGGTTGTAATTAGTGAAAAACCGGTTGGTGGTCACGCCTTGGTGATGTGTTTGAAAACTATTGGTTCTACAGGCAAAACCAGTATCGGCACACAATATGCTTGGTATTCTTCGAATATTGATGCACACAGAACAAAGGTAAACAGTCAGCCTTTACTTGTAAATTCTTATAATCAGCCTTATGGTTCAGGCTATACAGAAACAGCTGCATTAATGGGGGGCTCAGCCGCAGCTTATCAGGCACAGAATTACAAGACGCTTCCGGCTAACTCATCCAAGTGTACAGGTTGGTTTTTACCCACAGCAGGTCAGTATTATGCAGTAATGACAAACTTAGGTGCACCATTTTCGGATGATTGGACAGGAATCTGGGATGGTAATACAACTACTCATCCGAACCTAGGATTCTTTAGTAATATGACAACCGTTACTAAAAATATTAATGACAAGTTGAAGAAAGTGGGCGACTCTAATTATACCGAGTTTTTTGGAGATATCAATACTTGGGCATGGACCTCTTCGGAGTTCTCTCCCACGGCCGCCGTGATCATCGATTCGGGCGTCAACAACTCCAAGGGGTCAGGGTCTGTCCGTTTCAACGCCAACCTCATCAAGACGGACCAGAACCCGGTCCGGCCGTTCCTCGCTTTTTAGCCATTCATCAATTTAGAAATTTATCAATTTAAAATATAATGAGTTATGAACATAAACATTGTCAATAGCAGTTAGCCAGAATGTCTGGAAAAGAGGACGCCTGATGGAAGACACTCCATCATCAACAGGCATTCTTTCAGCTATTGTTCGAATCCAATAAGGAACATGATATATAGTTTTAATTAGTTCTATTTTTTAGATCGCATTTTTATAACACAGATGTAAACCAGATATATGTCGGAAAGGAATTGTATGTTACTAATACAATTACGCATTTACTTATAATTATCTCGCCCGAAAGACCGTGAGGCTCAGTAGGGCGATTAACTTTCAAAACAAAAAATCTTCCTATAAGCACAGGTAATAGTACCATGCTTATAGGGAGATTATATTATTGAGCTATTTGTCATTATAGTGACCTTCTACTTCAATTACAACTACAGTTATAATGTCATCAAAAACATTATATATAATTCTGTCATGAGCGGTGATATGACGGGAATAAGTTATATCGTTCCCCCCTTTCATTGCCTCAGGATGCCCAATACCTTCACGAGGTGTTTCTGCTATGCTATTCAGAACCTTTCTTAGTTTCTCAAAAAGAGGCTTATTCGACTTTTTCCATTTTTTGATAACTTTAGTGGCATCTTTTGAATAATCTATTTTGTAAATCATAGAGAATCAAGCCATTTGTTCATCTCGGTTGAATTTTCAAAATGAAGAGTCTCTCCTTTCTTATATTCATCCATTGCTTTATCAATCTTCTTCTGCAATTCTTCATCAATTGTATTATCCTCTACAACTTCAGAAGGATGGAGAATACTGATGAGAAGACTTTCCACATAGTTGTTAAGACTGCGATTGCTAGCCTTAGCCTTTTCTTTCAGTTCTTCCAGCAAACTGCTTTGGAACCTGAACGAAGTTGGGATTCTTGCTGCTGTTGTTGACATAATCATTAATATTTTAAATTCGTTCTGCAAATATACATCAAATCCCTGACAACGCAAAGTTTTTTTTGTGATTTTAACACACAAAAAATCCCCCAACCAGCCAAATCATGCAGATTGGGGAATTTGCTTTATGATAGAGTGGTTTATTGAAAACCAACAGATAGTTTTCCAGGATTTTGCTTGGCAGTTTCAGGAAAAAAGCGTATTTTTGCAAAGAAACTAGATATTGAACTAAATGAATGGTTTATGAGACAGGTAGAAGAAAGATATATCAACTTGTTGACCGATTTCGGTTTCAAGCGCATTTTTAGAACGGCAAAGAACAAGGATTTGCTCATTTGCTTCCTCAACAGCTTGTTTAATGGCAAACAGATTGTGAAGGACGTTTCGTATCTGACCCCGGAGCACGTGGGTGATGTCTATACCGACAGCCGTGCCATCTTCGACGTATATTGCGAAGGAGAAAACGGCGAGAAATTCATCGTTGAAATGCAGAATGCCTATCAGGCGCATTTCAAGGACCGCTCCCTCTTTTATTCTACGTTTCCGCTTCGTGAGCAGGCGTCCAAGGGGAATGACTGGGATTTCAAGTTCAATCATATCTATACCATCGCCCTGCTCAACTTCAACATGAATGAGGATGCCATCGATAAGGAGAATATCCGTCATCATGTGCAGTTGTGCGATACCGCTACCCACAAGATTTTCTATGATAAGCTGGAATTTATCTATGTAGAGATTGCCAAATTCAACAAGACACTAGGAGAACTGGAAACGCTCTACGAAAAGTGGCTTTATGCGCTGAAGAATCTCTATAAGCTTACCCAGCGCCCAAAGGAACTGTGCGACAAGGTTTTCGACCGCCTCTTTGAAGAAGCCGAGATTGCCAAGTTCACTCCTCAGGAGGTGAGGGAGTATGAAGCAAGTAAAAAGGCATATCGGGATATCAAGAACTCCATTGATACGGCGAAGCAAGAAGGCAAGCAAGAAGGTCTTGCGGAGGGTATGGAATTAGGAATGGCGAAAGGTAGAGCGCAAGGAATGGAAGAAGGCATGGCGAAAGGAACTATAGATGAAAAAATTGCTACTGCAAAGCGCCTACTAGGTATGGGAGTATCAGACGATCAGGTAGCAGCCATCACCCTGTTGCCATTAGATCATATTGAGAAATTGAAAAGCTCATTGGATAACAAGTAAAGATTAAAGGAGCAACATACAAGATCTCCCTATAAGTCAGACAAATAAAGCCTGAACTTATAGGGAGTTTTTTTGTTTTGAAAGTTAAATTCGCCCTACTGAGACTCATGGTCTTTCGGGCGAAATAATTATAAGTAAATGCGTAATTGTATTAGTAACATACAATTCCTTTACGACATATATCTGTGAGGTCTCTTAGTTAAGAGATTCAATCTAAAAAATGGAGCTAATTAAAACTAAATATCTTATTATCAACAGGATATCGCTATTCTTTATTTTAGAAACCAAGATATGACACAAGCCCCATCTCTAGAGTGACCGATTTCTGTACCACCATATGGTGATGGCATTGGATGGGCGCCATCAATCATCTGAGTATCTGTGAAGACGAGCCCAGAATAATGATTAGGTTGTCCTGTATGAACAATAGCATTTTCTGTTGATGACTCTGTAATGGCATCGCAACCAGAATGGCCGCTTATGAAGGAAGAACCGCCAGAACCTCCTACATGATCTCCAGAACCACCAGCATAATAACCACCACCTCCTCCAGTTTGCACAAATGTAGTTGGTGCAGTAGCAGCATATCCAAATTTGCCGCCCAAATGAGGCTCATTACTGAAACTATCAAATTTGCCACTTGAATTAATCCAACTACGTAAATGTTTACCACCGGATGTTTGATTAGCTCCATAACATAAACATATATATTTTAGATTTGCACTAGTCCAAGACATTGTGTTATCATCTCGAAGACCGTCACCACCATTTAATCCTCCTCCATAACCACCATCACCTTGTCCCCATTGTGGATCTTCTCCTACAGTATTTCTATGATTGGCACCACCCCCTCCAGCAGCTACTAAAATTCTCGACTTTAAAGAATTAAATTCTTTATAGGTGCTTCCTTTCACAAGTCTAATATCTGTAGCACCTCCACCGTCATTACCGAAATGAGCGGCTCGCTCAGAATCTATAGTGACACCTCCTCCGCCAAAGCCACCAGACTGGGCTCCAACATAGATGTATATTGTTCGGTGGGGTAATTTTACGGTGCCTTTACAATATCCTCCTTTGCCTCCAACTTTATCTAGCATATTTGAGCCTTGTGCTCCCCAGCATTCTATCATATAGTCACCTGCTACAGGAGTCGTGAAGCTTGCCACACTCTGCGTGCAAATTAGCTGAAAATATCCAGCTATCACATATTACTATCAAATATTTTACAAGTAATGAGATAAATTTGATTGGTATCAGACATTGCTATGATGATTCTATTTTTTAGTTGGGGCAAGCATAATATCTATGGATTATGTTAAAAATATAGACTTATGCCGTTGCTTATCACTTCTTTTAGTTGTTTGCACGCAGAGTGTGGCAAATGTAGATTGGCAGAAAGCAGCATAATTAACCATATAACAAGTTTAATTCAAGTAATACATGATGAAGAAGATCAATACAACATATTTAATCGCACTCAGTGCATTGGTATTTGCCTCTTGCTCCGAAAGCAACGAGCTTTCTAGTGGTATTCCTTTATCTAAGGAGAAAATAGCTTTTGCAGCTACCTTGCAGGATGGCTGGAATGGAGGAACAAGTGCGGAAGCTGGCAATAGCAGCCGTGCTGGTAAACCTACTTTTTCCGGTCTCGCTATGGAGCAGAAAGTGCTGACTGCAAATGAAGGACTCGCTAAGCCGCTCTACCTGCATCCATTAGAAACCGAAAATACTTCGGTTATGAATGCTATGCCTCAAACACGTGGAGTGATGAATGAGTCTTTTGGCAGTTTCGGTGTCAGTGCCATCTATAGCAAAGACGGAGTTAATTATTCTCCTTTATTCCAAAATGAAGAAGCAACGCAGAATGGCAATTATTGGTTTACTTCAAGTAATGCAACATGGCCATTAGACGGCTCTGTTTCTTTCTATGCCTATGCTCCCTATAATGATGCTTCCTTGTCCTTACAAGGCAGCGATGATTTCGTGAAGAACAAGACCATTCGCTATACGGCAAATACTGATTTTTCCAAGCAGCCAGACCTTATCGTAGCTAAAAGCGAAAGTAATGCTTTTACTTCATCAACAGCCAATAAGGCTGTAAGTCTCAGCTTTAGACATGCCCTTACTGCCATCACCTTCTCAATCAGTGCCGATATGATACCCGGAACGGTGAAGAGTATTACGGTAAGTGGTGTTTACGGACAGGGAGATTATGATTTTTCTACAGAAAAATGGATACATTTGGCTAATCCATCTACTTATGTCATCACGCCGAATGATGCATCAGTAAATGCTGGTGAGAGCAAGGCTCTTACCGACAAGAACTCTGCCCTGATGATGATACCTCAGCCCCTCAATAATGCCAAGGTATCAATGATTTTCAATGATGGTTCAAAAGATAAAACCGTGTCTTTTAGCCTGAACGGAACCTGGGATGCAGGCAAACATATCACCTATGTGCTTTCCTCTTCAAAGATTACGACGCTGAATATGGGCAGCCTGACTTATCCTACTGGTTGGAATAGCGTAAATACTGGTGCTAATGCTAAGAATCAGATTCGGACAGCATACGCCCGCAATACTTCTGCTGGATTGTTTGTGGTGAATGAAGATAGAAAGATTATTGCCGCAAATGTTCAGTTAACCTATGATGGCACCTCCTGGTCTCTTCCAGCAGGTTCAAAACTAAAATTCTCGCCAAAGTATAACTATTTTGTGTATTATCCCTATCAGGATCAGGCTAGCCTATCAGGTTTGCCTGCAGTTAATACTACCGTTAGTGATGTTTCTAGCTCCACCCAGTACTTTGCTGATGCCATTACTACTTGGAAAAGCAGTAAAATTGCTACTGATCAGAGTACGCTGGATAAGATGAATGCCTGTGACTTACAGATTGGCAAGGCTACGCTGGATGACGATGGCTGCAGTGTAAGCTTTAATATGGAGCATGCTATGGGACTGGCAGAGATTACTTTAGGTGCCAAGACATTTGACAACAATTACTATTTATCCAATTATCCATCATATACCTGGAAAAATGGTACAACCACCTTCCATGCCTATGCTGGAATCAGCGGTCATTCTTTCTATAAAGTAGCAGCCTACAGGTACGTTGCATTGGTAAAGCCGGATATAACAACAGACTTTTCATGCGGCAATACTACTGATGCAGATTCCTGGACAGAAAAGGTATCGGTAAAGCCTGCGGCAAATAATATAGCTAGAGGTACTGCAACATCCAAGCGAACTAGCTGGATAATTCCACATGAACTTAGAGTTGGAGATCTTTTTTATCGTAACGGAGAACTTACCGCAAGACCAAAAGATAATAGTTGTCCCAAACTTGTTAGTGGTGAATTGCCAATTGGTATTGTTGTGTATACTGGCAATAATCGTTGGACGGAAAATACAGTAAGCGGTAAAGGTGGACATGCACTTGTTATGGCCCTTAAGACCATTGGGTCTACTGGCAAGAAAGATCGAGGTACCAAAATTAGGTGGTATCCGACTGATGGTGATACTGGTAATGAAAAAATCCATTCAGGAGCTAGGGTGCGTGCATCCTTTAATCAAGATTATGGTTCTGGATATACGGTGACTAAATCATTGATTGCAAAAAGTAAGGATTTTGAAGCCGCTGTTGCAGCAGATAATCATAATAAGACATTGCCAGTTCCTTCGAATTGTACTGGTTGGTTCTTGGCTTCAGTCGGGCAGTATTATGCTATGCTTACAGGATTAGGTGGAGGAATAACCCCAGATACATGGGAATTTGAAGATTTCTTTGGTAATCAATTTGAACTTACCAAAATAATTAATAATGCAATAAGCATTGTCGGAGATGATAATTATACAGAATTTATTAATTGAGCCCACTTTAAAAAGTAAGGCCTGTTTAAAATGTTTATATTTCACGAA
>ERZ1034847.342-NODE-342-length-22149-cov-6.092876_pt1 | contig 22149 bp, 15 predicted proteins | sample MGYA00520633_ERZ1034847 | MGnify/ENA primary metagenome ERZ1034847 (study PRJEB33766, sample SAMN09781732) | gut metagenome | biome: gut microbiome | host: Homo sapiens | place: Madagascar | study: EMG produced TPA metagenomics assembly of the PRJNA485056 data set... | reverse complement strand
TAGTAACCGAGGAGCCTACGCCTACGCCGGTAGTAACCGAGGAGCCTACGCCGACGCCGGTAGTAACCGAGGAGCCTACGCCTACGCCGGTAGTAACCGAGGAGCCTACGCCGACACCGGTGGTAACCGAGGAGCCTACGCCTACGCCGACGGTACCGGTAGTAACCGAGGAACCTACACCAACAGCAACACCAACCGCAACACCTGACACCCCGGATGAACCCGATACTCCAGATGATACACCAGATGATCCCGGCACCCCGAATGATCCCGGTACCCCGGCAGATCCCGGCACACCGGCCGGTGGAATCCCGGACACCCCGCAGGTACTTGGTGCAAGACGCCGTAGAATGGTGACCATCGAGGACGAGGCAGTTCCTTTAGCGGACAGAGCAGTCCTCGGAGCATCCAGACGACCGCAGACCAGCGATGACTCCGATGCCTGGAATCTGGGCTTTGCCTTTTCCCTGACGAGTCTGGGAGCATGGCTTGTTCTTAAGCGAAAAGAACATTAAACAGGAACGGAACGACAGCCGATCTTAGCTGTAAAAGTATAAAAGGATCAGAATCTTGAAAAATTTTTCAAAATCTGGTCCTTTTTCCATTTGGCGCAGTCTTACTTATTAGGAGAGTAAAAAGAAGTAATAAAAACAGAAATACTGGTTTTGAGGGGAAACAGAAATGAAGTTAAAAAACGTAATACAGACCAAACTGGCAAAAACTCTGGTAGCGGCACTGCTGATCAGCAGCGTCTCCAACACCGGATTTACAGTACAGGCAGAAGAAGCAACACAGAATGAGCAGAACGATGTCGTTGAAATGGCGAGTGTAAGCGGAAACGACAGTAGCGTTGCTGTGGAAGGGAAATCCTATCCCACCATCAAAACGGTGATTCTTGCTGGAGGCACCATGGCAAAATATGTGGGAGGACAGGTAGCCAGCCCCAACATTTGGCCCAATAATTACAAGCCGGCAAACGGAGATTTTTCATTGTTTGCAGGTCATAAGATGACTTTGGATGATGCTGAAACCTTTAAATATCTTTCTGTGGATAATACAGGGGTAGATGCCGAAGGAAAGTTAACCGGAAGTAACGGAGCAAGCTGGCAGTGCGTTGGATTCGTAGCATTAGATGTAAACAAATATTCTGACTGCAAGCCCGCAGATTTGTTACACTATGTTTATTACGGTGGAGACAGCGAAGGCACTTCCTATTATAAAGAAAACTGCGAAAAAACCCTTGAGGATGTAAAACAGTATGTGAATGACAACAACGGCGTCTTGTATGGTGAAAATGTAACGGAAAGTTTTATGGATCAGTTGCTCACCACCGGTCGGTCCTTCAGTGGAGTCACCATTGCCACGGTATGGTATGTGACTACACCCACAGAGACCTGGACCAATTATGACGGATACGATTACAGGATTCCCGGGGTATCCGCAGTAGATTATTATGAATATCCCACGGGAACGGTAACTTTTGAACAGAATGAGAACGGCGCAGTGTTCCATTATATTTCCGAAGGTATTACCATTACTACAACTCCGGAACTGGAACAGCATTGGGAAAGCGGCACCGGCAGGGTGACCTATGATGCAACGATCACCATTACGATCCACAGCAATGCCCCGGACAAGGTAAGAATTAATCTGTCCGATGCCATCGGTTATCTGAACGGTACCGTGGCAGGAGGAAATGCGGCAGAGCCCGGAGATACCCTGTACTACAACATAAAGCTGGTAAATGAGAGCAATAAGGAGTATCAGTATGATCATGCAAAGGCCACGATCGGTACGATCCCGGCGGCGCCTAAGGCAGGAGAGAAAGTAACGGTTCTGTCCAGTGGTTTTGAAGGTTATGAGATCGGTGAAGTGGGAGCGTTCTGTACATTGCCCCGCCGTATTTTAAATGCTCCGTTACGGGATCTCGGAATCACCGCAGGCAAGGTTACGGATGCGATTGTCGGAGAGGCTCTTTTGAAAAAAGGATATGGCAGCGAAGAAATGAAGCCGGAAGAGGTTACGCAGAGCTGCTTGGCACAGTATTACTTAGACTGGTTCAACAATACTTCCAGAGAAGAAGGAAATAAGGTCTACAGCTTTTCAGAACTTACGGCAGAGGAACTGGCAATCCTGACCAACGGAACCACCGATACCACAGTAGCGGAGAGCTGTTCTGCAGTAGCAGATGCTTTATATTACACGACATATCATAATGTATATACTTTTGACGGTGAAGGTCTGTATGACCGGATGCTGAAAAACGGACAGGAAGGTTCCTATGCAGATACTCTGGTATCCGACCTGTTAAAGGACGGAGAAGTGAAGATCACCACTAACCTTAACGGTGTGTTGGCCAACAACGGCTATCAGATGACCAGATACGGCTTCGGAATGCAGTTTGAATTGTCCAGAGAGCCGGAGGTTACTCCGCCCGTGACTATCAGCCCGGAACCTACTCCCAGTGCTGCTCCGGAGCCTACGCCGACAGGCACACCGGATACCACACCCACGCCGGCCACTACTCCGACCGCAACCCCGGATACTCCGGACGATTCGGATGATTCCGATACCCCGGATACTCCCGGTACACCGTCTGAGCCGGCAACCCCGGTAACACCTCAGGTGCTTGGTGTAAGACGTCAGCGGGTTGTAAGCATTACCGATGATCCTACACCATTGGCGGACAGAGCAGTCCTGGGAGCTTCCAGAAGACCCAGGACCGGCGATGATTCCAATACATGGAATCTGGGCTTTGCCCTTTCCTTGACAGGGCTTGGAGCATGGCTTATTATTAAGAAGAAGCAATCATAACGAATAAACATATATTTACTATAAACAATCAAGGAAAGAAGAGGTAGAACAAATGAAAAAAAGATGGATGAGTCTTGTTCTGACAGTCATCATGGCGCTGAGCCTTGCAGGCTGCGGCAAGAGTACAGAATTATCCTCTGTAAGCCGTGATCCTTCCACGGATGACGGAACTGTCTGGTTCGATGAAGAGGCAGTGGCACTGGCGGGTTCTGTGAGAAAAGCCGGTATGAGTGAAGCTGAGCTGGCCCGTGCAGATGAACTTCGTGCCATGGCTACCGATGCGTTGGATATTGTAAACGCGAAGAGAGCAGAGAACGGCCTGGCAGCACTGAACTGGAGCAACGGTCTGGAGTCCTGCGCTATGGTAAGAGCACAGGAAGCAGCTTCCAAGTTCTCCCATACCAGACCCAACGGTAAGGACTGGTACACAGTGAACAGTGAACTGATGTGGGGCGAGAATCTGGCGAAGGGCTATGATTCCGCACAGAGTGTAGTAGATGCCTGGATGGCTTCTCCTACACACGCAGCGAATATCCTGGCAGGCGATTTTACCACCTGCAGCATTGCGGTCTATGAGACCAATGGCAAGTTGTATTTTGCCCAGGAGTTCGGCTATTAACAGGGTATTTCTTATCATGAGGGGATAGAGAGATAAATGACAGGAGAGAGTTGATATTCTTAACGGAATATTAACTCTTTTTTTCTGCTTCAAAAGATAGCAAATTCTCTTGAATCATGGTAGAATAAAATTGATATCATTGAATTGAGTATCTCAGCAGAAGATCACCGTCCCCAAATGAAGGAAATGCATGGGATATCCGGGCGCTGCCGGATAAGTGGTCACTTCATAGAGTACAGGAAAATAAAGAATATAATAAAAATGCAGCGCAGAAATGAGGACATATGAGTACAAAAGCATCACAGAAGGGCACAAAGGGGCAGACACCCGGCATGACGACGATCCGGGAACGTCTGCAGAAGGCAATCAGCAGGTTGGTAGTGTTCTCGATTATTCCGTTGGTCATCCTTACCGTGATCCTGAATCTGTCCAGTACCATGAGAACACTGGAAGGCGATATGCTGGTGGTGGCGGAGATCTCTGCAGACCGTATCAAAGAGGAACTACGGGTGACAACAACGATCGTATCCGAACTCGGATGCAGCTATCAGCTGTCTTCTCCGGTATTTACCCAGGAGCAGAAGCAACAGTATATCAACCAGCGTGTGGAAGCTTATGGAATGGTCAGAGGCAAGCTGATCGGCTCCAACGGTATCTGTGCTTATGACGGAACCGATTATAGTGACCGTGATTATTTTAAGAGATCCATGCAGGGAGAGGTCGTGGTATCGGATCCAGTGATCTCGAAGTCAGACGGCAGACTCAGCGTTATCATTTCCGCACCTGTATATGCAGACGGAGATAAGAATGGTGATATTGTCGGCGTGGTATTCGTTGTGCCGGATCCGGAGTTCTTAAATGATATTGCTGCGGCAGTCTCTGTCAGTAAGAATTCCGAGTGCTATCTGTTGGGAGAAACAGGTATCACCATTGCTCACTGTGATTCTGCGATTGCCCAGGAGCAGAAGAGCAACATTGAACTGTCTCAGACGGACAGATCTTTGCGGGGAATTGCAAAGGTAGAGCAGAAGATGATGACCGGAGCAACCGGATATGGCACTTATATGAAAGGCGGAACCATCACAATACAGGCTTATGCACCAATAGAAGGAACCAATGGATGGAGCGTGGCAGTAAATGCACCACTGACAGATTTCCTTGGTTCTACCGTTGTATGTATTGTCATTGGTGTAGCAATAGGTGCTGCAGCTTTATGTTTCAGTGTGCGCAGGGCAAAAAAGATCGGTCAGGCGATCGGTGAACCGGTGGCGGAATGTACCGAAAGAATACGTCAGCTGGCGGAAGGCGATCTGCATACTCCGGCACCTGTGATCCGGACACAGGATGAGACACAGATCCTGGCAGAGGCTACCGCAGCACTATCCGGCAATCTGCAGAAGGTCATCGGCGATGCGGATTATCTGTTGGGAGAAATGTCGGAAGGAAACTTCGCACTGACTTCAGGGTGTGCAGAAGCCTATGTGGGAGACTTTCAGGGACTGTTGGAATCTATCCGTAAGCTGAACCATAAGCTCAGTGAGACACTTAATGAGATCAAGACGGCAGTGGGACAGGTATCTCTGGGGGCAAACCAGATGGCAGATGCTGCCCAGGGACTTGCGGAAGGTGCTACCGACCAGGCCGGTTCCGTAGAGGAACTGCAGGCTACCATCACGAATGTAACCGAGATCGTGGAGAAGAATGCCAAGGCACTGGGAGGTTCTTACCAGAAGGCTATGGATTACCAGCAGCAGGCGAAGGACAGCGGAGAGGAAATGAAGGGTCTGACAGATGCCATGCAGCGTATCAACGATACTTCCAGGCAGATCAGCGATATTATCGGTGAGATTGAGGATATCGCATCCCAGACGAATCTGTTGTCCCTGAATGCAGCCATTGAGGCAGCCAGAGCAGGAGAGGCCGGAAGAGGCTTTGCAGTGGTTGCGGATCAGATCCGTAAGCTGGCAGATGACAGTGCACAGTCTGCGGTACATACCAGAGAATTGATTGAGACTTCCCTGCAGGAGATTGAGCATGGCAACCAGATCACGGACAAGACAGCCGAAGCATTGCAGAAGGTCGTGGAAGGCATTGAGGATCTGGCCAACGAGTCCAAGAAAGCCATGGAAGAATCCAAGGCACAGGCAGATGCCATGATGCAGATCGAACAGGGCATTGAACAGATATCCACAGTGGTGCAGAACAACTCTGCGACCGCAGAAGAAACTTCTGCCACCAGTGAGGAATTGTCTGCGCAGGCCACCAACATGAACGAGCTGACCGCAGCATTCCAGTTAAGAGATCAAAATGTACGATGATTCGGTGTAATGAATTCTGAAGATATGACATACAATGCTTAATAGAAACAAGCATTGGAGGCAGCCGTGTTCGAAAAACAGAATATACAGGAAACCGTAAATGAACTGAAAAGTGACGCAGTGAAGGGCCTTACCGATGGTGAGGCCTTTCGTCGTTTACAGCAAAATGGCAGAAATGAAATGAAAGCTGCCAGAAAAAAGACGAAAATACAGCTTTTTCTGGAGCAGTTAAAGGACCCGCTGATCTACATATTATTGATCGCAGCTGTGGTATCCGTCTTTCTGGGGGAGCTCAGTGATGCCGTGATCATCGGCACTGTGGTAGTGGTCAATGCCCTGGTGGGCATGCTGCAGGAGGGAAAAGCCCGAAAGGCACTGGAAGCGTTGAAAAAGCTGACCAGTCCACAGACTATAGTGATCCGGGATGGAATACGCAGAGAGATTCCGGCGGCGGAGCTGGTGACAGGGGATCTGGTAGACCTGGAGGCAGGGGCACAGGTACCTGCGGATATACGGCTGACCAGAAGCTCCAATCTGCAGGTAGAGGAATCTGCCCTGACCGGAGAATCGGTACCTGTGGAAAAAGATGCGCTGTTTCTGGCAGACTGCAGACACGAGATTCCATTGGCTGAACGGGTCAATATGGTATATATGTCTACTGTGGTGACCCATGGCCACGGAGAAGGAATCGTGACAGCTACGGGCATGGCCACGGAGATCGGCAGGATCGCCTCCATGATCACAGATGCGGAAGAGGAAATGACACCGTTACAGAAACGTCTGGGGGATATGGGAAAGCTTCTGAGTATTTTATCGCTGGGAGTATGTGCGGCATTGTTTCTGCTGGCGGTATTTCAACACAGAAATATTCCGGAAATGCTGCTGGTGGCGATTTCCCTGGCGGTGGCTGCGGTGCCGGAAGGTCTGCCGGCAGTGGTGACGATCTGTCTGGCATTGTCAGTGACCAGAATGGTCAAAGTACATACGATCATCCGCAGACTGCCTTCCGTTGAGACTCTGGGAGCGGTCAGCGTGGTCTGCTCGGATAAGACCGGCACACTGACCCAGAACCGGCTCACGGTGGAAAAATGCTGGTGGTATGATGTGCTGGAGGATGCTGCCGGCAGCAATGGCAGGGGAGAATCCCGATGCGTACAGGAGATGCTCCGGGGAATGCTGTTGTGCAACGATGCTTCCCTGCAGGGAGAGCAACGGATCGGAGATCCAACGGAACTGGCGCTCTTAGACTTCGGAGAGAAGATGGGGATGCATAGAGAACGTCTGGAGAAGCAGTACCCCCGCTATGATGAAAAGCCTTTCGATTCGGACCGGAAGATGATGACGACCTATCACAGAATCCCGAAAAACGGAGGGCATAAGGGAAGCATTGCCTATACGAAGGGGGCACCGGATGTGATCGTACAGCACTGCACTCATATTTTACAGGACGGAAGAAGTGTGTCAATGACAGCCGGACAGAGAAAAAGGATCAGTGAGGTTGTAGAACTCATGAATTCCCTGGCGCTTCGGACACTGGCGGCAGCACAGAGCGGAAACACTCCCGGGTGTGGGGAAGAAGGTATGACATTCCTGGGAATCGTGGGGATGCGTGATCCTGCCAGACCGGAGGCGGAGGAAGCGGTGGAGATTTTCCGCCGTGCAGGTGTATCTACAGTAATGATCACCGGGGATCATGTGGATACCGCCTATGCCATTGCCAGACAGCTGGGGATTGCAGGGCATCGCAGTCAGTGTATTACAGGGGAAGAACTGAATCATCTGGATGATGCTTCTTTTGCCAGGAGGATCAGGAATATCAGGGTTTATGCCAGAGTGACTCCGGCCCAGAAGGTACGGATCGTGAAGGGGCTGCAGCAGAATGGGGAGATTGTGGCCATGACAGGGGATGGTGTGAACGATGCTCCTTCTCTGAAAGCAGCAGATATCGGTGTAGCCATGGGAACCGGCGTGGATGTGGCTAAACAGGCGGCGGACATGATATTGACGGATGATAATTTTGCAACGATTGAAAAGGCAATCGAGGAAGGCAGAGGCGTCTATGAAAACATCCGCAAGTCGGTGATATTTTTACTGTCCTCCAATCTCGGGGAACTGATGACCATGTTTGCAGCAGTGGCTCTGGGGCTGGCTTCCCCTCTAAAATCCAGTCATATACTGTGGATCAATCTGATCACGGATTCCCTTCCGGCGTTGGCACTGGGAGTGGATAAAAATGACGGAAAAAGCCTGATGCGCTGTCCTCCAAGAAAAGCAGCGGAGAGTCTGTTCGCCCGGGGCGGAATGGCCTGTACCTTACTCTATGGAGCGCTGATCACCGGTATCGGTCTGGCGGCATTTCTGGTATTGCCCTGTGGGATTCTGGCAGGCAAGGGAGAACTGTCCTGGAATCTGTCTGACTGGGTGGAGGGACTTCGTGAATTACTGTCCCGGGAAAAAATACTTGCCCGATCCCAGACCTATGCTTTTACAGTACTGGGAATGTGCCAGCTGTATCATGCAGTGGGAATGCGGGATATGCAGAAGTCCGTATTTGCTATGAGACCCTGGGATAATCCGCTGATGGTGTTGGCCTGTGTTATTGGATTTGCGCTGCAGTTTGCGGTAACAGAAGTACCGTTTCTCATCGGAGCGTTCGGAACCTCCCATCTGTCCGGACAGGAATGGCTGCTATTGAATGTACTGGCAGCATTTCCACTGCTGGCTCATGAGCTGGTAGTGATGTTACGGAAGTGAGTACGCTTATCCGGGCTTACCGACGATTCAGAACGATAATTCGCCCTATAACTTCAGGCAGATATTCTTGCGTATGCAAGCATCTGCCGAATACCCTGCCTGAAGCTACATGGCTCTGAATAGTCGTAATATTCAGAACCCCATTCGCAAAATCGCATCTCCGATGCTTTCCTTTTGCTCATGTGGTTACTTCGCCACATAAATATAGCCAGAGGATCTTACGAATGCAAGCATTCGACGTTCCTCCGGTTATATTTACGTGGCTCTGAATATTTACAAAAAGTTAACATTTTCCTTGTATGGAGTTTATAGTCAATAGTTACAATAAAATTGACAAATAACTTTCATGGGAGGGCAATGTGATGAAAATTATCAGAAAAACAGCGATTGTTATGCTTCTCTGCCTCTATTTTCTGACATATGGTGTATTGCCGCAGGTACAGGCCGCAGGTAAAGACGCTCCTGTGATCGTGGTAGCGCATCGGGCGGGGGCAAAAGTAGCTCCGGAGAACACGGTGGCGGCCCTGGAACAGGCCATCCGGGATGGAGCGCCTATTGCAGAGATTGATGTGCAGCAGTTGTCGGACGGAACCCTGATCGTTATGCATGACAGTAATTTTAAACGAACCACAGGAGAGGATATCTGCGTATGGGATGCGGAGGCAGATGCTCTCAAAACCCTGGAAGTGGGCAGCGGTTTTTCGTCAGCATACCGGGGAGAACAGATCCCGACACTGGAAGAAATGCTTACCTGTGCCAGAGGCAGGATCACTCTGATGATCGAACTGAAATATACCGGACAGGAGGATGCACTGGAGGAAAGCGTGCTGACTCTGCTGCAGGATTATGATATGGTGGATGAGTGTATTATAGGCTCCATGAACAAGGGAATCCTGCAGAAAATGAAGGAGCTGGAACCGGGGATTTCAACAGTTTTTATTGCCCATGATCTGGAAGAAGAGGATTATGAGCTGGACTATGCCGACAGCTATAGCATCGAGGGGAGAAATCTTACAGTGGATATGGTAGATGCCATTCATTACTGCGGAAAGTCGGTATACGGGTGGACAGCCAATACTTCCGGTGCCATGCTTCGGATCGTAAACTGTGGGGCGGACGGTGTGATCACGGATGATGTGAGATTATTACAGACATTTTTGAGAGAACAGGCTTGCCGTAAAGCGTTTGCAAGTGTATACTGATTAGTTATAATGAGGGGAAGAATACGGAAACAGGTTGGTGTATATGAGTAAAATATGGGAATTTTTCGAGAATCTGGGTGAATATGTATATGTGGCAGATGCAGAGACTCATGAATTGATATATATGAACAAGAAGACTCTGAAGAGCTATGGATTTCAAAGTCTTGAAGAGATCATCGGGTTAAAGTGTTATGAGATATTGCAGGGAAATTCTCTGCCCTGTGGCATGTGTAATAATGAACAGTTAAAGCCGGGTTTTTTTAAGGAATGGGAATATTACAATCCGCTGCTGCGAAGAGAACTTCATATCAAGGACACACTGGTAGAAGAAGATGGGAGAAAATACCGTATGGAAATCGCCATAGATTGCGGCAATCTGAATGAGAGAGGGCACAAATCCGAAGATTACCGTAATATGGAGGCTGCGTTGAATGAAGCCATCCGTGTGGCACAGCGGCAGGAGAGCATGGATCAGACATTGCAGGTGCTGCTGGAATTTGTCGGAAAGAATCTGGAAGCGGGACGGGCCTATATTTTTGAAAAGGATGACCACGATCATGACCACAATACATACGAATGGGTAGCCAAGGGAGTCGCACCGGAAAAGGATACCCTTCAGGATCTACCGCCGGAGATCTGTGCGGAATGGTATCGGAAGTTTGATGAGAATCAGAGTATTGTCACAGAGAATCTGGAAGAAATGAAAGATGTGGATCCGCAGATGTATGAAGTTCTGGTAAGACAGAATATTCATTCCCTGGTGGTGGTTCCGCTTTATGATGATGGGAAAGTAATCGGCTTCTACGGAGTAGACAATCCTTCGACCAGATATTTTGAATTTGTGTCGGAGATGCTGCAGATCATGGGACACTTTATCGTATCGTCCCTGAAGCAGAGAAATCTGGTACGGGAGCTGGAAGTGATGAGCTATTCGGATCCGCTGACGACATTGGGGAACCGTTATGCTATGGAGAGGTACATTGAGCAGGTGGACCATACCGAGCCCATCGGCGTGGTATACTGTGATATTACAGGATTAAAACGGATCAATGACAGTGAAGGACATTCCGCCGGAGACCGCCTGATCCGCAGGTGCTGTGACTGCCTGAAACGTGTATTTGAAGGAAATGGAATGTTCCGTATCGGCGGAGATGAACTGGTGGTCCTGTGCACCGGAATTTCTGAAAAGGAATTCTATCAAAAGGTGGAGGAATTAAAAACAGAGCTGGCAGCTCATGATGTCTCCATGGCAGTAGGAGCAGCGGTGAACACTCTGGAAGCCGTGGGAAAGGATCATCTACTGACGGAGTCCGAGAGACGGATGTATCAGGACAAGGCAGAATACTATCGCAGTACAGGGCTGGACCGCAGAAAGATCTGAGAATGGAAATCTCCAAAGCTATTTTGAAAGTTTATATGTTGAGAATTTCTATCAGGCAGTTCCCTTGACGGGAACTGCTTTTTTCTATATTATTTATATAGGTTAGCTACGACTAACTCAATGACTTTTGGATGGCAGGAGGTGAAGCGCTGATTGAGTCAGGAAACGTGGGAGATCCTGTGTGAAATGGAAGCAGACGATGTGGAACTACAGTTGGCTTTGCAGTGTGCACCGTTGATCACGGGACTTAAGATTTCCAATCTGCTGACGATTTCCCCGGAAGGCTTTACACAGGTGGGAAGGATCGTTGAAAGCAGTGTGCTTTCCCTGTATCCCTTGTTGGAGACAGAGGAAAAAATGGTAATACTGTTGTATCGGGAAGACCGGCTGGAAAAGTATCTGAAAATGCCGCAGGTACAGAAACTGCTGCGGGAGGCAGGGTACGAATCCGATCGACTGGAGGATATTTTGCCGGTATTTTGCGATCGTTATGAAACCTATGCAGAAAGAGGGAAGCCGTTCCCCCACGAACTGGGATTGCTGTTAGGATATCCCCCGGAGGATGTGGAAGGATTTATCAGACATCAGGGGAAGAACAGCCTCTGCACCGGTTATTGGAAAGTATATGCGGATAAAGAAGGAAAACAGAGACTTTTTGAAAAATATGAATATGCCAGGGAAAATTTGATCCAGCTGTTGCGTTATGGATTAAAGATGACAGAAATCATAGATATCTGCGGATGTACCGCAGCATAGAAACAGGCACGGAAAGGTGCGGAAGGGAAGGAAAAATAAATGGATAAGATTTATGTAGTATTCTGGACACAGGGTGGTAACACCCAGGCTATGGCAGAGGCCATCGGAGAGGGTATCCGGGAAGCCGGGAAGGAAGCGGAGGTAGTATTTGTGACCGGCGCCAACCTTGACGAACTAAAGGCTGCTCCCAAGTTTGCACTGGGCTGTCCCGCAATGGGAGCGGAAGTCCTGGAGGAATCCGAGATGGAGCCTTTTGTATGTGATGTGGAAGGCTTTGCTTCCGGCAAAAAGATCGCACTGTTCGGCTCCTATGGCTGGGGAGACGGTGAGTGGATGAGAGACTGGACCACCCGTATGGAAGCAGCAGGAGCTACTGTGTTGAACGGTGAGGGCCTGATCTGCCATGAGACACCGGACGAGGATGGCCTGTCAGAGTGCAGAGAACTTGGTATACAGCTGGCAAACGCATAAGGTATCTGAAAGCAAATAAGACAACATAACAAAAAGATTCATTCCCCGGGTGGAGAGTGAATCTTTTTGCTATATGTATGTGCTATGCTTTTTTGCTGCCACTTAAATAATAGCGTTCCTGTGCCACGGTCTCGGGAACCGGAATATTACCGTTTTGCAGCTTTCGGGTCAGAACATCCAGATGATGTAAGCCTTGGGCTATCTTGATCTTACGGCGATCCAGAAGATCGGCATACAACGGGTTCTGAGCCAGCGTATTGCAAATATCCTCCGGGAACGGGCAGTAGGTGAACATGATCTGACGGGCTACTTTGTTCAGTCTCGGGGATCCGGCACCTTCGAAGAGCACCCAGATCATATAATCCCTTACGAACATTTCCTTGAAACTGTTCTTGGCACGCTGCAGGCTGGATTTTACCTTTTCCTTGGCCTCTGTACTCAGATCATGGTTCTTGCGGTAGAACTGGATATAATCGAAATATTCACTGGTCAGGGAACTGATGGAGACATCGTTCCAGCGGTTACCCTGGACTCTCTTGCACAGCTCCCAACGGAATTCACCGGTCAGGTGGGTGAAGGTCGTCTTCAGATCCTCCAGATGGAAAATGGAGAAGACCATACGACCGGGGCTGTTACGGCGCTTGCCCTCAATTTCCTGCCACATGACACCGCGGATACCGACGTTGGGCATCAGGATGATGTCCGGCAGATATTCCAGATGAATTGTCTCCTTACCCATGACATCTATGTGCTCCATATCCAGACTTTCTCTATAGAATGCCGTGTAATCTACCCGGCGGATCTCCTCGAGAATCTGGGAGACACGGGAAACGGTGACATAGGAGCTTTCCAGATCCTTCAGCACATCATCTGCGCAGAACAGCGGACAGAAAGTAGTGATCCGTCCGAAGGTGATCTTGTTGACCTGAGGGAACATATTCCGGAGCTCGTAATTGACCTTGGCCATGGGATTGTTCTCCAATGCCTTGAGCTCTGCATCCGTAATATTGCCACCGACCTTTTGTTTGTGAATATAATCGGAATAATCCTGGTCAAATTCGTTCCGGCTGGGAGATTTCTTCCCGCGGAAGATGGCCATCAGCCAGTCATAAAAGGTATAGACACCGATATCGCTGTGATCCGACATGGCTTCTGCCATGCGGTACAGGGTGACTGCATTTTTCAGACCGGCCAGCTCCTCATCCACATAACCGAAATACAGAAACATTTTGACCGGCATGGGAATGTTCGGCTGTTCCAGCGTCTGGGTGAACAGGAGGGAGTAGAGCAGATAAAATTCTTCGGTCAGCTGTCTGCGTAAAAGAGCGACATCCTGATCCTGGGAAGCCCGGTCGGACAGCAGCTTGTAAGCGTGGACATGCTGACGGAAGCTGGTCACGGTATCCAGATCCGAACCGGCGTAATCCAGAATAGTGTTCAGCGATCCGGCAAGCTTGCCAAGGATCTCGGAATCTCCGGAAGAACCTGCCTCAGCGGAATCCTTGGATTCCATGAGATTCAGGCTGCTCTGGAAGGTCTGGGATCTGGAGGCAAACAGTTCCTGATCGATGAAGGACAGATCGCCGGCCTTAGAAAGCATACGATGAATGCGGTCGTAGACCGCCTTGCTGTCTTCATTATCCTGTCCCAGTTTATAGAACAAAGAAGTATAAAAATCAAAAAGATCGTTGCCGGATTCCCGGAAATAGAAGGAACCGACCTGCTGCAGATAGTGGAACTGTTCCTCCAGGCTCTGGTAAGTACGGCGGAAGTCCAGACTTCCCTTACGCAGCATACCAAGGGACAGATCCGACTCCTGTACCAGGATCCGGTAATTGTCCGAAGCCAGGATCCTGCTTAAGCCCATGTAATAGCCGTTCAGCCAGATGTCCGGTGAATCATCCCCAAGAAAAGCATTCAGCTCATCGAAATGTTCCAGGGATCTCGCCTGCAGACGGTAACGGCTACACAGTGTATTGTAGGTGGCAATATCATCTGTCAGAGTACGATACAGCTCACTGCAGTTCAATTCCGAAATGGAACTGCGGTTCAGCAGAATATTGATCTGACGGAAACAGGACAGACAGAACAGACGTGCTACGTCCGGGTGCTTCTGTAGAATATCATTCAGGGAATCCAGACTGGTCAGGGGATACGTCAGGATCGTTGTATCCTCCAACGTGGTATAGCCCAGCAGATGGATCTCGGAGCAGATCTCACAGATACTGATCACGTCTCCCTTTCCCAGAGTATAAGAGCCGCCGGGATATGATACATCTACTTTACCGTTGGTAATCAGATGCAATGCAGTCATGGGCTGCCCATAGCTATATATAGTTTTCCCCTTCTCCAATACGATTCCAGCCATTCCAATACCTCGTCTTATCATACAAATATTTAATACACATTATACACCATAATACCAACAATTTTCTACTGTACTTTTGATAGAAATGTGATAAAATAAAACTACATATGTGTCACTTTTACATTGACAGACGAAAAAAGCGATGTTTTCGGTAGAAAACGGTACATGGAAAGGTATATTGGGGTTATGGAACAGAGCAGTGAATACAGAGAGCAGTTGCTGGAATCATATAAGCAGGCAGTGAGGCCGTTACTTCCCTACCTGCCCTGGCTGGAGCAGAGCGCCGGCAAGAGAGCCAGCTCTATCTACAGCGGACAGGATATCGGAGTGAATTCCGTGTCTTTTCCGGTATATGACGGGACTCTCCTGAATTTCGTCAGGGAAGCGACGAAAAGTCCCCTGATGGATCGCAACTATGCCTATGTATACACAAGACACCGGATCCGCACTCATCAGGAGGAGCGGGATATTATTCAGAAAGCAGGATGGAAGGAATGGGATATCCTCAGAGGAATCCTGTCAAAATATGTCTTAGGCGGCAGAACAAAGGGAAATCTGTGGAGCGAGGCGGTATCGGAGCGGATCTTTTATCTGGTACTGAAACAGATGCAGGAGATCATTGAATTCTGGGATAAGACACCGGCGAACGGAAAGCTTTGAGTGGGGAAAGGCAGGATAGATCCATGGGAGAAAAATCAGTACAGAAAAAGCGATATATCGTAGAGAAAGCCAGAGAAGTATTTGTAGAGAAGGGCTTCAAAAAAGTAACGATGAAGGATATTGTAGAGGCCTGCGACATCAGCCGTGGCGGACTCTATTTATATTTTGAGAATACCAGTCAGATCTTCATGGAAGTGTTGCGCATGGAGAGTGAGGAGGCGGATGACGTATTTTCCGACAGTATTACGGAGGATGCTACCGCAGCGGATATCCTGCTTCTGTTTTTAAAGGAGCAGAAGAAAGAGCTTCTGCGCAAGAAGAATACACTGACGCAGGCTACCTATGAATTCTATTTTGAAAACGAACTGCCCAAGAGAGACAATATTTTAAAAAAGCAGTTTGATTCCGCAGTGAAGATCATTGAAAAACTGATCGAGGCAGGTGTGGATAACGGAGAGTTTATCTGCGAGGACTGTGAGGGAACTGCGAGAAATATTATGTTTGTACTGGAAGGACTGAAGATTTCGGCCCAGACCATCGGCGTGACGGCGGAAGCGGTGGATCGTGAGATCCTGTATCTGTTGCGCGGATTGGGTGTAGAAGATTAATAAGACAACGGGTGATGATGCTTCAGGGAAAGTTTCCTGAAGCATTTTCTGTGTAGAAAAGCTGCAAAGAGATAAAGAGAGGGAAAAGGTAAGTATGACAGAAACGATCATCAGCATGGAACTTCCGGCGGGAGGACATCTGGCAATCCGCAGGAACCGGATCCGTCCGGAGGGAGAAGAACGGAATTTATCCAGAATCAGTCTGGTGTCCGGCATCCACGGGGATGAACTGGAGGGACAGTACATCTGTTATGAGACGGCGAGAAGAGTAAAAGAGCATCCGGAGTATTTGAAAGGAATCGTAGATATCTATCCGGCATTGAATCCGCTGGGAATCGACATGGCCAGCCGGACGGTGCCGAGACTGGATATGGATATGAACCGTATGTTTCCGGGAGACGCATCGGGGGATATGATGGAGCGGATCACGGCAACTGTGGTGGATTCCCTGATCGGATCCGATATTTGTATCGATCTGCACGCCAGTGATATTTTTGTGCGTGAGATCCCACAGGTACGACTCAGTGAAGATTTTGCGGAGGCACTGCTTCCCTATGCGAAAATGACCAATGCCGACATGATCTGGATGAATGCCACTGCCACGGTGCATGAATCGACGCTGGCCCATTCCATGAATCTGCTGGGAGTTCCCACACTGGTGCTGGAGATGGGACAGGGGCATGATATCCACAGATCCTTCGGTAATCAGATCGTGGACGGTATTTTCCACATCATGAGTGAAATGGGGATCTGGACAGGCCCGGAGCCAAAGGTGCAGGAGCCTGCGATATCCAGTGACGGTGAGGTGGAGTTTATCCGCAGCAAGTCAGACGGTGTGTTCCTGCCGCTGATCGAGCACAACCACTATGTGAAAAAAGGAGATCTGATCGGGGAAGTGGTGGATCCATTTGAAGGGACGGTGAAGCAGCAGATCCGTACCGCAAAAGGCGGGCTGTTGTTTACCCTGAGAGCTTATCCGGTGGTCTATGAAGGAGATCTGCTGGCGCGGATCCTGACGGAGTGAAAAGATTATGTTTGAGAGAGATATTTATACCATACATTCGACCTACAGAGAAGATATGCGCATCAAGGGCTTTCAGTTCGGCAAGGGCGAGAAGTCTGCCTGCATCGTGGGCGCAGCCAGAGGCAATGAGATCCAGCAGATGTATATCTGTTCCCAACTGGTGAAGACACTGCGGGAACTGGAAAACAACGGCTGTATCAGTGCCGGCAAACAGATTCTGGTGATTCCTACCATCAATGCCTATTCCGTGAATATCAGCCGCCGCTTTTTCGGTGTCAAGGAAGCGGATATCAATCGGAGTTTTCCGGGAAATGATTACGGGGAGCCGGCGGACCGTCTGACCAATGCGTTGCTTACGGAGATCCGGGACTACGTTTATGGGATCCAGTTTACGTCCTTTTACAGACCGGGAGAATTCGTGCCCCATGTGCGTATGATGGAGACAGGCTATCAGAATACGTCGTTGGCGAATCTGTTCGGACTTCCTTATGTGGTGGTGCGCAAGCCGGTACCCATCGATACCAAGACACTGAATTATAACTGGCAGGATGAGATGACGGCCGCCTTTTCGGTATACACGAATCAGAATACCCAGATCGATGAGGTGAGTGCAAGACAGGCGGTGGCAGCGGTCTTACGTTTCCTGAAACGTATGGGGCTGATCCGGTACGAGAGTCATTCCGGCTATATCAGTCATGTTATATATGAAAAGGATCTGAGTGATGTACCTGCGAACCGGGCGGGAATTTTCCGGGGAAAAGTACATGCGGGAGACGATGTGCGCTATGGAAATGAGATGGCAGAAATTATAGACCCTTACGATGGAACGGTGAGGGAGAAGATTCTGGCCCCCACGGACGGCATCGTATTTTTCGCCCACACGGAGGCCCTGATCTGCGAGAAGGACATCGCTTACCGGCTGATCCATAGACTGCATGAATGACGAACCGTTCAAAAAGGCAGGTAAAATCTATCTAAATTTGTTGTTTTCTGCTATTGTGGGAAAATATAGTATGTTGTATGATACTATTCAGAACCATGTAAATATAATCATATGTACGTCAAAGGCTCGCATTGTAAGGGCATCTGATGATATTTATATGGTGAGATAACCACATGAGCAAAAAGTAAGCATCGCAAGATGTGGTTTTGCGAATGGGGTTCTGAATAGTGTCGCATAGTATAAAATTTCGGAGGAGAGACATGAGCAACGTAAGACGTATCTATGTAGAGAAAAAGGAACCTTATGCCGTCAAGGCAAAAGAGCTGCACGACGAACTGAAAAATTATCTGGGTATCGATGTGGCAAAGGTTCGTGAGTTTATCCGCTATGATGTGGAGAATATTTCGGATGAGGTGTTTGCAAGAGCCTGCAAGACTGTATTTTCCGAGCCTCCCGTAGATGATCTGTATGAAGAGACCATCGAGATTCCTGCGGATGCAAAAGTATTTTCCGTAGAGTTCCTTCCCGGACAGTTCGATCAGAGAGCGGATTCCGCAGTGCAGTGTGTGAAGTTCTTAAAAGAGGACGAAGAACCTGTGATCCGTACCGCTGTGACTTATATGATCGAAGGACAGGTGTCCGACGAAGAATTTTCCAAGATCAAATCTTACTGTATCAACCCTGTAGATTCCAGAGAGACCGGCATGGAGAAGCCGGATACTCTGATCACGGTGTATGATGATCCCGCTGATGTTGCTGTTTTTGACGGCTTCAGAGATATGGACGAGAGCAGTTTAAAAGCTCTGTATGAATCTCTGGGACTTGCCATGACCTTCAAAGATTTCCTGCATATCCAGAAATATTTCCATGATGATGAGAAGAGAGATCCTTCTATGACGGAGATCCGTGTACTGGATACCTATTGGTCCGATCACTGCCGTCACACCACTTTTTCCACCGAGCTGACCGATGTGGAATTCGGTGAGGGTTATTATCGTTCTCCCTTAGAGACCACTTACCAGAGCTATCTGGATACCAGAGAAGAGATCTTCAAAGGCAGAGAGGACAAGTTCGTCTGCCTGATGGATCTGGCACTGATGGCCATGAGAAAGCTGAAAAAAGACGGCAAACTGGATGACATGGAAGAATCCGATGAGATCAATGCCTGCTCCGTAGTGGTTCCCGTGGAGATGGATTACGGCGACCATAGAGAGACCGAGGAGTGGCTGGTATTTTTCAAAAACGAGACCCACAACCATCCTACAGAGATCGAGCCTTTCGGTGGTGCTGCCACCTGTCTGGGCGGTGCCATCCGTGATCCCCTGTCCGGCCGTGGCTATGTATATCAGGCAATGCGTGTCACCGGTGCTGCGGATCCTACCGTTCCTGTATCCGAGACTTTGCACGGCAAGCTCTCCCAGAAGAAGCTGGTAAGAGGCGCAGCCAGTGGCTATTCCTCTTATGGTAACCAGATTGGTCTGGCTACCGGCTTTGTAAAAGAGATCTATCATCCTTCTTATGTGGCAAAGCGTATGGAGATCGGTGCCGTTATGGGTGCAGCTCCCCGCAGGAATGTTATCCGTGAGACCTCTGATCCCGGCGATATCATCATCCTGTTAGGCGGACGTACTGGACGTGACGGCTGCGGCGGTGCGACCGGATCCTCCAAGGTACATACCGATACTTCCATCGAGACCTGTGGTGCTGAGGTACAGAAGGGTAATGCACCGACCGAGCGTAAGATCCAGAGACTGTTCCGTCGTGAGGAAGTCAGCCGTCTGATCAAAAAATGTAACGATTTCGGTGCCGGCGGTGTCTCCGTTGCCATCGGTGAGCTGGCAGACGGTCTGACCGTAGATCTGGACAAGGTACCCAAGAAATATGCCGGACTGGATGGCACGGAACTGGCAATCTCCGAGTCTCAGGAGCGTATGGCAGTGGTAGTAGATCCTAAGGATGTAGATACTTTTCTGGGCTATGCAAAGGAAGAGAACCTGGAGGCTGTTCCCGTAGCAGTTGTTACTGAGGAACCCGGACTGGTACTGAACTGGAGAGGCAAGCCCATCGTGGATCTGAAGAGAGCTTTCCTGGATACCAACGGTGCCCATCAGGAGACCAAAGTAAAAGTAGATATTCCTTCCGAAGAAGAGAATTATTTTGATAAATGGGCTGTTCCCGCTGTAGGTGAGAAACTGGAAGAGGGCGATGTGAAGGGTGCCTGGGTGGCACTGTTAAATGACCTCAATGTATGTTCCCAGAAGGGTCTGGTAGAGATGTTCGACTCCTCCATTGGTGCCGGCAGTGTATTGATGCCCTACGGTGGAAAATATCAGCTGACTGAGACCCAGACCATGGTAGCCAAACTGCCTGTACTGGAAGGTAAGACCGATACCGTGACCATGATGAGTTACGGCTTCGATCCGTATCTGTCCTCCTGGAGTCCTTACCACGGAGCTGTCTACGCAGTGACAGAGTCCATGGCGAAAATCGTGGCTTCCGGCGGTGATTTCAGCAAGATCCGCTTTACCTTCCAGGAGTACTTCCGCAGAATGACCAGCGATCCTGAGCGTTGGAGCCAGCCTTTCGCAGCACTGTTAGGCGCCTACGATGCACAGATCGGGTTCGGGCTGCCCTCCATCGGTGGTAAGGACAGTATGTCCGGTACTTTCAATGATATTGATGTACCTCCCACACTGGTATCTTTTGCAGTGGACGTGGCAAAATATGGCGATATTATTACTCCGGAACTGAAGACCCCCGGCAATAAGCTGGTACGTTTTTCTATTAATAAAGACGATTTCGACATTCCGATGTATGAGAATGTGGCAGAATTATATGGCAAGATCCACGAACTGACCGAAAATGGTACGATCGTATCCGCTTATGCTCTGGATTCCAAGGGTGTGGCAGCAGCTGTAGCAAAGATGGCCTTCGGTAACAAGCTGGGTGTGAAGATCGACGATGAGGTAACCACAGACGACCTGTTTGACAACGGACTGGGCGATATTCTGGCAGAGATCCCCGCAGACAAGATGGCTGCACTGGAAGAGAAGGAACTGGATTACACCGTGATCGGTACCGTGACCGAGGAGCCTGTATTCGTATATGGTGATGTGAAGATCACCATGGAAGAGGCACTTGTTTCCTGGACCTCCAAGCTGGAGAAGGTATTCCCCACCAAGGCAGTGAAGGGTACCGAGGCAGTGGCAAGCAATGTTTACAAGGCAGACAGTATTTATGTATGTAAGCACAAGATCGCAAAGCCTACCGTATTCATTCCGGTATTCCCCGGAACCAACTGTGAATACGACAGCACCAAGGCATTTGAACGTGCCGGAGCCCATGTGGAGACAAGAGTGTTCCGTAACATGACCGCAGAGGATATCCGCGAATCCGTAGAGGAATTCGAGAAGTCCATTGCACAGGCACAGATCATCATGTTCCCCGGCGGCTTTTCCGCAGGTGATGAGCCTGACGGCAGCGCGAAGTTCTTCGCAACCGCATTCCAGAATGAGAAGCTGAAGGAAGCGGTCATGAAGCTGTTAAATGAGAGAGACGGACTGGCACTGGGTATCTGTAACGGATTTCAGGCTCTGATCAAGCTGGGACTGGTTCCTTACGGCGAAATCACCGGTCAGAAGGAGGATTCACCTACCCTGACCTTCAATACCATCAACCGTCATATCTCCAAGATGGTATACACCAAAGTCGTATCCAACAAGTCTCCCTGGTTACAGGGCGCTACACTGGGTGCTACCTACTGCAATCCCGCATCCCACGGAGAGGGCCGTTTCGTAGCACCGAAAGAGTGGATCGACAAGCTCTTTGCTAACGGACAGGTCGCTACTCAGTACGCTGATCAGAACGGTAATGTATCCATGGATGAGGAATACAATGTCAACGGTTCCTACTGTGCGATCGAGGGTATCACATCCCCCGATGGCAGATGCCTCGGTAAGATGGCACACTCCGAGAGAAGAGATACCGCTGTGGCCATGAACATCTATGGCGAGCAGGATATGAAGATCTTTGAATCCGGTGTACAGTACTTTAAGTAAATTGAAATTTAGCGAAATATCCCCGTAGCCCTTGGCAGGGTATAAGAAACGCGGCACGCTCGTACTTTAGTACGATGCGCTCCTGTCGCAGAGCGTAGCGGTACATAAGCGGTCACAGTACGACCGCAATGCGTCCCTTGGGACGCTATGGTACCGACGTCTGCTTACGGCAC
>ERZ1034847.339-NODE-339-length-22474-cov-19.784736_pt1 | contig 22474 bp, 15 predicted proteins | sample MGYA00520633_ERZ1034847 | MGnify/ENA primary metagenome ERZ1034847 (study PRJEB33766, sample SAMN09781732) | gut metagenome | biome: gut microbiome | host: Homo sapiens | place: Madagascar | study: EMG produced TPA metagenomics assembly of the PRJNA485056 data... | reverse complement strand
CATCAATCGCTATCGTGCTATCATCAAGGCCCTCGGTCTTCGTAAGTAATCAGCGTAAAGCAGACACATTGCTTAACAGAATTAAAAATCCCATCACTCTCAATGAGAATGATGGGATTTTTTTATTTTAGAAAAGTGCAAACGATGCAAACGGCTATATATAATAAGGAGGAAAAGTCATCAATATGTAGTTTCCTACTCTGACTTTTCCTGACTATTGATTGGAGCGAAGTAGAATAAATATAACATTTCCCTTATAAAGGAAAGATTTTATATAAAAGTTTCCTTTATAGAGGAAACTTTTTGGTATTTTCCTTCCCCTTATAAAGGAAATTTTGTATATTTGCACCCATATTTCAGTAAAAAACTATAATATGGATAAAAATATAGCTAAGAAATTGATATTAGAGAACCAACAAATGGTAAAAGAATTGAGTTTCATTAGACGCAACGTCGAATTTGAACCTCATTCATGCTACGTATTGGTAGGTCTTCGCCGGGCTGGTAAGTCATATATGCTATACCAACGCATACATGACCTATTACAGCAAGGCCATTCCATTGAAGAAATTCTCTACTTCAACTTTGAAGATGACCGTTTAGCAGACATCCAACTCAGCGACCTCGACCTCATCAAACAAGCATACGAAGAATTATTTGCCCATAAGCCAATCTTCATGCTTGACGAGATTCAATTAGTGGATGGTTGGGAAAAATTTGCACGCCGACTTGCAGACCATAAATACCTTGTTTATATTACAGGAAGCAATGCTAAGATGTTGAGCAAAGAAATTTCCACAACTCTTGGCGGACGTTATATAGTTCAAAATGTATTTCCCTTTTCCTTCATGGAATTTCTCCAATCCAAGAACATCCAATTAGAAAAGCAGTGGGAATACCTTGACAACGCTCCTATCAAACGAACTTTCAATGAATATTTCCACTTTGGAGGATTACCAGAGTTAGTCATCCGAGAAGAATCATTCAAGCGTCAATGGTTAGGCAATCTATACAATAAGATATATTTTGGCGACTTAATCAGTAGATACAATATACGTAACACTGCAGGATTAAAAGTATTAGTCAGGAAATTAGCAGAGAGCATAAAACAGCCACAAAGCTACAATCGTCTTGCAAATATCGTATCTACAGTAGCAGGAAAGGTCAAGCAAGAAACTATCGTAGATTACCTTGAATACATCAAGGAAACTTGCATGATTTTTTCTATAGAAAACATTGAGGCAAAATTGCAAGACAAGATTTCTAACAAGAAATACTATTTCATCGATAATGGAATTCTGAACCTCTTCCTGCTTGATCCAGAAACATCCCTATTGGAAAATATGGTTGCCATTTATCTCTATGAGACGTATGGTGAAGACCTATATTATTACAATGACAATATAGAAGTTGACTTTTGCCTATTTGAGCATGGTAAAGCCATCCAAGTATCCTATAGCATACAGGATGATAAGACTTATGAGCGAGAAACAAAAGCCCTCATAGTTTATGCCAAACGCTTCGATTGCAAGGAGTTATTCATCATCACGATGGATGAAGAAAAAGAGGTCAACCTCGACGGCAATGTCATCCAAATTATACCACTTTGGAAAATGCTATTGAAAGGGATATAAATAGTTGAAGGGCTGCAAAGAGCCCTTCAACTATCTAATATTATTGATTATCTTTCCAAGAGCCTTTCTTTAACACAGGACTCTTAGGCAAGAAACGCTTCGGAGGAAAACGGTTTGGATTCTCAACAGAAGCTTTGACAGTGTAATTGATATTACCTAAAGACTCCTCTGTCTTACCCTGCCCCTTAGCTTGCGAAACAGACTTAGAAGTCGCTATGTCAAATTTCACAAAGTCCTCATGAGAATATTTATATGAAGGATCAGACAAAGTCATGATGCGCTTATAAATAGCCTCACGAGAAGGAGCATTGAAAGGCGCATCATTAAATCGCATCATACTATTTTCTGTAGGACGATAGCATCCCTTACCATATAAGAATGCACCTTCGTAACTTCCGATATTTTCAGAAGAATATCTGCTATCGTTTGTAAAAGAACTCCAAATGTTTTCTGCACCAATGTGGTAATCTACATTAAGAGACCTGTCATACTCATGATGCGTGTCTACCGTGATTTTGTAATTATTAGGCAAGGTCATTTGCTCATTGCCAGGCTCTACATACTCATCGGCAAGGAAGGCTAAGCCGTGTCCTCCTGCCTCATGGTTAAGAACGGTGGAAACTCCATCCATGCAATATGCCACAAACGAGCCGTCTCCATACATCGAAGTATAGCTTCTACCTGTCGCTGCTGTGGCATTATATACCACTACAACCATAGCCTTGTCTGCATCATCGCCTATAGCCTTTTTGGCATACTTAAAAGCCACTTCGTCATTTTCGTCTATAGCGTACTTAGCATAAGTACTGAACACATTGTTAGGAGAGACAGCCTTAACAGCTTTAACGGTAAAACAATTACGAAGTGACTTGTAAGGTTCTACGACAAAGAACTGTTCCATTGCTTCACGCATCTTGGTCTCATACAGCCCATCTTGCTCCATTTCCTTGTCAACAAAGGCATCGCCCATGAAAACAAGGTTGATACCATTTCCCACCGTTGCCGTTTGAAGCGTCATAACCTCACCATCCTTGCTATAGTCTGAGGATGTGTAAATGCCACCATCTATCTTCTCACCAAAAAACTCTTCTATAAAAGGAATAAGGTCGGAATAGCCTAGGGAGAGTGACTGATAGACTATATCACCATTACTATCTACCGCATAGACTGTTGGAGAGCCACCAAAAAGGTCAAAAGCCTTTACTGTATTATAATATCCATCAGAACAGTTAGACCACGTTATTCCTTCATCTTTGATATATTTAAAATGAGTTTCTTCATCAACACATGGATTAGCCATTGGACAAAGAGTTGAAAAGCCAAGTATTTCCAAGCCTTTAGAATGCAACTGCTTATAAGCAGGAACAAGTTTCTGGATAAGAGCCTGCGAAAAAGGGCACCAAGTTTCCCAATAAAGCAAAAGTGTTAATTTATTCTTGGCAAAATCAGAATTGCAATGCACATTCCCATCGAAATCTACTACTCTAAAGTCTGCCATTGGAATTTTCTTATTTTTCCAATAATCATGATAAGAGTCCATATCCTCTATCGTTTCTGAAGAAATGCAAGCAAAATTAGGCCAAAAATCACGAAAACGCTCATGTTTCTCCGCCCATCCTGGCACTTTCCACGTTTTTGTCAATTCAGCAAAGCGTAAATCTCTCCCATTAGGAGCATACGACATCAACTCTGACCATGGATGTTCGGGTAGCATGCCATCATATATTTTGCCATTCCTTCGAAAACGAAAATTCTTTATTTTTTTTAAACACTCTGGAATTTCTCCCTTTATGTCATTTTGCTCTATATCTAACAATTCTAAGTTCTTAAGTTTTGCAAAAGCCGACATTGGTAATTCACCCACAAGATTATTTCTATCGAAATTCAGAGATGTTACAGTATATCTATCATCTTTCATCCAACTTGTTCCAACGTTTCCCCATTCTCCAAGAGGCAAGTTAGAACCCCAATATTCATTATTATTCCATTTTTCTCCCCCTAAGACTTTATAGATTTCCATCAATGCCTCCCGCTCTTCATCTTCAGGAATATCCCACAACGTTGTAAGGTCCATATAAGGGCTCTTACCTACAATACTTTCCTGTAGTTGGTTGTTCTTATCCAACAAAGCTATATTCACATTGCCATTTTTTTCCAAGTTGAACTTCAGTTTTCCTGTTGTTGGAAGTTCAACGGAAATCCATTGTGGATTATTGCTGTCATCCGAATAGATAACAAAACGTTGCCGTCCTATTTTGTATTGCGCCATACCCATCGTCACAAATGCGATGAGCATCATTAATAACATACTTATTCTCTTCATGACTTCTGGATTTTAATGGTTTTACGTTTTCCTATCTTAACAATATATACGCCCTTAGCCATCTGGGAGGTTTTAATCTCTACCTTGCCATTATCGTCAACCTTTTGGGTTGTCACTAATGTGCCACCGACATTGTATATCATCACTTGTTCTGCAACATTCAGGCCTCTAACTGCTAAACCTTCAGAAGTAGTCTCGACAAGCACATCCTTGACGGAAGGAAGGGCTACAATGCCAGTTGTTTTGTCAGCACTTACCTCAACCGTAGAAAAACCACTCATATCAGAAAGCTTCAGTCGAACGAAGACCTTGCCATCGGCAGAAATGGCGATTTCATCCTCAGTGGCAAAGTCACAGGTCAGTTCTTTTTGCAAACTCACATATACGCTTCCATCTACATGGTTAAAGCGTAACGCTTTTATTTTCTCTTGAGCTATTGCTGTAAACACAACCATTCCAGCAAGGCCTAACAGTAATAAACGTTTTATCATATTATTCATCATTGATTTAAGACTTATTTTAATCCCATTTTGTATCAAATTAGGCTTCTAATTTATTATTTAGCAGAATAATAGGTAATGGTCCTCGTCTCTATCCAAGATGAGCCATTAGTTCTCTTAGCGAGTCTCTTCGTCCAATTACCTTTAGCATCCTTAGCTTGAATAGTATAAGTTACTTTTATCGTAGAAGTCTTCTCCGTATTAGCATCTTCAAGTTTGGATGTCGTAGAAACCACATTGCCACTTGCATCATAAGCAAATGTTGTTTCTATCAACATTGCTGCATCCTCATAAATATGCTTTGCCAGTTTACCTTGAGCATTATAAACAAATGTATCATCAGCACTACCAGGATTCCAAAAAGCAGTATATAAAGGTCCATATACAATACGTCCCTTTTTGTCTCTTTCACAACCATTGTAAAGTGCATTACCCATCACTCCTTCTTTTGCAAACGGAGCACCATTCCACTTCAAACAGCGACCATTCTGAGCAAAGACAAGGATTTCCTTGTTTTCCTCTTTTGAAAATCCTTTATAGATACAACCTGCCTTGTGATTCACCCAAGTACATAGCTTTACCTTTCCCTTCAAGTCAAAGGCAGCCAAGTCTCCCTGTGCCTTTACTAAACTCGGCATCATCATCAAGAAAAATGCCAACATTACACGAGCAAAACTTTTCATAGTTACTTATAGTTTAAAATATTTTTACTTGAAATTGATATTACGCATCTCAATATAGTATTTATCAAAGCAAATCTTGATATAGCTAAAGCCATCGACATTCGTTGGAACATTAGAGATGGCAATAGTTGCCTTGACAGGAATCTCTGGCTGCATAGTTCGATTGGCAATAGTAACTTTTGGCGTATAAGTATTACCATCTGCATCGTACGCAGCATGCTTACCATAGTTAAAGTCTATCTCTTGTTCCGAGTTTGTCAAGTTCTTTAATACCACATTGACATTTACCGTATTGCCAACACGAGTACAATTATTGTATTGAACATACAATGTTGGAAGAGAACAATAGATATTGCTGAAGTTCGTGTTCTTTGCCAATGTGACAGGGAGATTTCTTGCCTCAAACTTCAATATATTATGAACCCCGGCATGCTGTGGTGTATTGAAAACAAACTTGAATACAGGAATTGTGGTATATTTCTTATCGTAATTTAAAATCTTGAAATATCCTTTCACAGGTACACCAGCTGGCAAAACTCTCTCTGAAGACCAAGTACCACTACTTAGATGACACTCCAATCTATGACTTGCGCCATCAGGATCCACAGCACCAGGATCTCCTACCACATTATCAGTTGACACCTGAACCTCTGACGAATTGTTGTTCGTCATCAACACACGAACAATTACATCATCTCCCCAATGCTCACAGCCTGTTATTTTCACGCTGATGCCATCAAACGTAAAGACTGAGCCTACTCCAGTCTTTGAAGGCACAGATGATTGATTTGAGTTTGTAGAACTTGACAAACTACTGGATGTAGTACTATTGCTAGTATCTACAGAATTAAGCACTTTCTCCGCCGCCTTACCTAACTTTTTCCAAAATCCCTGGGCTGCAACATCTTGTACACTCATAAAAGCCAAAAACATCGTTAAGGCTACCATCAAAATCTTTTTCATATCTTACTTTTTATTGATTAAACCATTGTTAATGGAATAAAATCCCATCTCTATAAAATTTAGTATCAATCAATTACATGAAAGATTATTCATAATAACTAAACTCTCGATAATCTTCCCAGTCTCGTCCATCACTACTTTTACCTTCACGTTTCGTCCAGTTTCCATGTTCATCGAAACTTACATATTTATAAGTTGTTGTTGTATTGACAGGTGTAGGTTCATCAGCTCCTATCTCTTGAAGGTAACCCTTACAAACCTCCTTAATAACATAGCCCTTATCATCATAAGTATAAGTAACGGTATCTTCTCCACCACCAGAGCGTACCACCTTAGCAACCCTACCACTTTGACTATCATAAGTAATGGTCAGTTCTATCATATCATCAAATTCACCTATCACATAATGAACAATGCGATTTTGAGAGTCACGTTTTATCTCCGAGTAAGCATCTCCCAGTTTTGTATCGCCTTCAGTTTCCCATTTGCCTTTTTCACTGAAAGTATAGAGCAAATTATTTTCGTTCATGCTTTTCACCTTTCCACGCAAACCGAAGTAAGCCAAATCGACAGCACCTGGTTTTGAGAAGTCTTCACCAGCTTTATCTTCCTCAGCTTCCAATTTAGAAGTTTCTTTTTCCTCATCATCCAAATCAATATGCCCAATGATTTTTTCAGTTTCCAATTCCTTAGCTATTGCTTTCATGGAATAGCCTAAGCGTAAAACACAATCTGCCATTTCTTCTTTGCCTCCTGGGATCAACAATTTCTTTGCCTTATCCAACATAAAGAAAGATAATTTGGACAGGTCTATAGTTTCTTTATTTTTAAAGTCAATACTCATTCCTAATGGAATCACCACTGCTGTACCTTTTTTCACGTTCATATACAGTCCGATTGTAGCTCCAACGATAGAATCATTCTCGTCTAAAAAGAAAAATAAATTGCCTCCATCTCTTGGGCTCTCATCATAATGAACTGTCATTGTTGGCTCTCCGGATATGCCTTTTTCAAAATTTATCTTCAGTTTTCCTGCCTCAACACGAATCGGTGCGACAAGCTTATCAGTATGATTCACCACAGGAATTGTATCTTTCACCAATTGTGAGCACAAATCATTTATCTTAGATTCTGGCAAGATTTCAGCCAATTGTTTGGCATACTTACCAACAATCTCTGCTTGCTTGGCTTTATTATCTTCAAACTCCAAATCCTCAGCACATTTCTCCTTCAGCTCTACGTACTTCAACAGATAGTTAGGTAATTCACCATAAATTCCCTCTCCTGTCATTTTTGCAGAACCTCCGCTACAAGAAGCCAATACCAAGACTAACATGGAAAAGACAACTGTCTTAACCATAGATAACAACACATTTTTTCTCATCATGTAATTAATAAAGTTAAATTCTACATCAATTTATTATTTTTTCTCCAACATCCCTTTCGGGATATAAGCCGTAAAAATAGTCCCCACTCCCTTGATGACAATACCAATTCTCGACTGTCCCTTTATACGGCAGACAAAACCTTCCAATCCAGCAAACTTGCCATCCACGATTTTAACAACATCATTCATTTCAAATTTCATGTCATCGTCAGCTATAAACAGCTTGTTTTCATCATCTATAGCATGCCATTTGATAAAACTATCCATCTGCTTTTGCGGGATAATTAAGGGTTTGATTCCTTTACCTATTTTTACCCCCCCCCGAATTGATATGCGGTACATAATAATGATGAAAGAAATCAAGATTACCCTTGCCTATATACTTTTTCATTTCTTGCTCCGTACTCTTCACAAACAAGAAATTTGGGATCAAGGAAACTTGTCGATATATTCGTCTCCCTTTATAAAGGTAACATTTTTCTTGCAAAGGCAAGAACACCTCTATTCCTTTTGTTTCCAGATAATCCTTTGCTTTCTTTTCCTGTCCATACGCAGCTCGCATCAAAAACCAAACCGCCTCTTCCACTTGTTCAGCAGAAGAGGCGGTTGTCATATCGTTTTTATCTGAAAATTCATTATCATTTTCCTCACATCCAGCACCTGGGTTTAAAGCAAAGTCGGGGGTCACCCCATCTTGTATATTACAGGGAGACACGGCGTTTCCACGCACGCCCAAATTAGGAGAAATATCTCCTGTATTTCGTCCTTTAAACAAAGCGACAGAATGTTTTCATTAATAATACATTTGCAAATGTATAATAAAAAAATGAAAGTTCCAAATTTTTATATAATTATTTTTATTTTTTCTTAATCCAGCCTTTTAAAACGGTCGTCAAACAAAAACATTATTCGACAAAAAACAAATGCCAGAAGTTTTATTTTGCAACGAAGCATACGCATCAAAGGCATAAACTTCATGCTTACAAAATCTCCCTCAAAGGGATCATGACAAACTCTCGCTCCTCCATCAAAGGATGGGGAATAACGAGATCTGGTTCATTCACTTTTAAATCATCATATATCAAAATGTCAATATCAATAATACGATCATGGTATTCACCATCCACCGACTTACCTACCCTGCCCATCTCGCACTCTATCTTCTGCGTAGCCCATACCGTATTGCTCATTTGACGGAGCACGTTAAGAAGAACCGTAAAGATTATACTACAACACGTGCGTTGACACAGCTTGTAGGAAAGCGTCGTGCATTGCTCGATTACTTGTATGATCGCGACATCAATCGCTATCGTGCTATCATCAAGGCCCTCGGTCTTCGTAAGTAATCAGCGTAAAGCAGACACATTGCTTAACAGAACAAAAAATCCCATCGCTCGCAAGAACGATGGGATTTTTCTTTTTCCTCAGTTTAACACCAGAAAGCTTTCTCTCAACGGAGAGAAAGCTTTCTGGTTATTGTAGCTTGGGTATCCTGCATAGATACCTTAATAATATATACTTCCTGAGGAGAAGCCGTGGAGATTACAGGAATGCTGACAGATGCTGCACCTTCAGCCTTTCTCGATGCCACCAGTCTTCCATCAAGGGTATAAACCTCTACCTTATTTAATAGAGGACCCCCAACCTTGGATACTACTATCAAGCCTCTGGCAGGAGAATAGATCTTCACGTCACTCTCGCCCATCTCGGCATTTTCAATACCTGTAGTACTGTGCGTCTGGGTCAGGAAGTATCTGCCGTGCTCGTTTGCCTGCACCTTCACTTCCTCGCCATCTTTTATCTCCTGATACTTCCGGGTGGCAGCATCATAGAGGTAAAGAGGTGAAGAAAGACGATTGACGCCTTCTATCTTCAACTCTACGGAAGAAGCCCCTACTACTCCCAGCGGCAACCAATCCACATTCGGCAGGGAATTCAGCGCCACAGCTTCATCGCCTGCCACCGTATAAACCACCGGAACTTCCTTCAGCTGGGCATCATAGAGCAGCTGGGCATCCTCAGCATCATCATAATCTTCCGAAGCTGATGCAGCAAGAACGATCCTCGAACGGCTGCGATAACCCGATGCAGATGCTGCAGTGAGGGTTAAAGCGATGTTGTCCTCACCCTGCCCCTCATCCGATGCCGTCTTCACACCGCCAAACACTTCTCTATCTACCGTCATCGCCGACGTAAAGTTAAGCTGCGAAGCACTCTGCCCATCTTTCAGACGGACAAAGAACGATTGCATCGGCGAAATCTTCACGTCGTTCTTCGACTCATACGTGGTGGTTGACATATCCAACTTATCATAGAGTTTCAACACCCCATTCTCATAGACATAGAAGCTGGACTGTAGCGATGGATTTGCCTTCAGGAACTTATACATGCTGAGCGTAGCCATATAAGGATTGCCCACCAGATAATAATTGTTGCCATCCGACAACTGTACCAGCGAATAGTTCATCTTGCCCAAAGCATTCTCCTGAGCATCGGCATTCACCACCAGGCGATAGGCGTTCGACTTATCCACAGAAGCGGATAGAGAACTCTGCTGCTGCAAAGCCTCAGCATAGATATATTGCGTATCCGCCTTCGGCAAACGAAGCAACATATCTGATGCACTGGCCGAAGTACCTGCATCACCTACCGTATATTTATCTCCCATCCTGATAGCCACGCCCTCCAGCGGCTGATATTTTCTATCCACCTGATTATATACGTGGCCCCAGTGGGCTGAAAGCGCATTGAGGCTCTGATTCTCGAATGTGATGCCGGTGCCGGCATAGTCGTAGGCATCGTAGCTGCCGCCCAAGGTTACTTCCTTGGCAAAAGCATCATCCCAGCTGCGCTGATAAACAGGACTGGTTACACGATTGTTTACCGATGATGAGAACAAGATAGGCTCGAACGCTTCCGTCTCCTGTCTGCCCGATGCTGCCGGCACATAGATGTCGCCCGCATAGGTATCCTGCAAAGGAGAAGTGAGGGCATACCAGGTGTTGGGTTTCATCTCCTTCTCTACCCACGCCTTGTTGTATATCAGATAACACTGGTTGAGCAGTTCGCCTCCCGGCTTGAAGTAAATCTGGTCGCAGGTGTTGCCATAGAAGGGTTCACACTCCAGATTGCCTTCGGCATTCAACCCGTGGCTTTCAATATTGGCATCCCATTTGGCAAGCATATCATACTGGATGTTCGTGGTAGCCGCATCGCCCTTAGCATTGCTCAGTTTGGTAGCGATGCCCGTGGATTTCTGATAAGCAATGTATCCCAAAGATGGGAAATACAAACCGCTCAGATTTGGAATCGTTACCTTGGTAAACTTCATCGGTACGTATCCGCCACCCTGATAATCCGTATATTGGTTCTCCTTTTTATAAAGTTCACTACGTACTGAACGGCGCCAGTTGTCATCATTGTTCCATGCCGCACTCATCCTGCTGTTGGCAGTAGGATTCCAGGTAGCGTATTCCGGTACCACCGCAAAGCGAATGTATACCTCGCCCGAGCAGAGTACCGTGGTTCCATTGTGGCCATCTTCACGGAATATCAATACACCTTCATACCAGTATCCCTCGTGCAACTGCACATTCTTTGACTCAGAAGATGCATCCCCCGACTGCGGCGTAAACTTCAGCTTCAGCTGGCTGGTATTACGCTCGATGTAATTATCCTGAAGCGTAGCCAGCGTCAGGCTCTCCCCTATCCTGTTCTTATAGGCAGGGTCGTTGGTATCCGAAAGATACATCACCTTTGTATATTGCGACTCATCCAGATGATCTTTTCCACCAGCCTTCACGAAATAGAGATGGGTGGAATTATTCGCCACAAAGTTCTTGCCGCTAACCGGAATACAGAAGTATCCACCCTTGCCCTTGGCTTCCTGTTCTGCCAGCAGAGCCACCTGCGGCAAACCGATGCGAACCGTGCGAACATAATTGTTAGGATATACCACGCCGGAAACTCCCAGATCCAACTGCGGTCCGTTCTTCACGACACGAAGCTTGAACGACATCTCATCGAGACAAATCTGATAATCCACGCCGCCCTGGTTGATGGTGCCAGATGTTTTGGTAGGAATCACACGGATGGTATGATCGCCCACACTCAGTGGGATGTTGCTGAACTCTGCGCTGTTTTTTAATCTCGGAGTCGTTTCATCATCCACATACCAATCATAAAGCACACCATTCAACTGGATACTGCCGCCATTGTTCTGGTCAACGGTCTGCAACTGTGCCTTGATATGATATTCAGGCTTAGCATTGTCATCGCAAGGAATGGTGACGGTGGTGGTGATGCTTCCGTTGGCATCGGTAACCAGCACCTTCTGCTGCACCATCTGGAAATTCTCGCTGTAGAGAGAACATACATCCGAAGGCTTTCCCCACGAAAGCTGGTTCTTATCCTCTACCACCTCATCCTCGAAAGCGAAACTTACGTAATAAGTCTGGTTCGACTGCAGATTGAAATATCTGTTGGCAAGTACCACATTCCATTCGTCGTTGATTTTCTCGTACATCGGCTTTTCATCCACCATTCGGTCCTCATCCACATAATTATAGATAGTGGTAGAACCCCACTGGTAGTTAGGATTTTCAGCCGTGCCATAGTTCACGTTCTTCACCGGATTACCATCAGCATCAACAAAACGGAAGTATAGTTTCTTTTCTGTATTGTCGGCAAGCGCCGCCATTGTTTCCTGCAAAGCCCTCAACTTGATGAGGATAGAGGTAGAGAGAGTTGCATCTTCAGCCGTATTCTTACCAGGACAGATAGGCGAACTTTGGATGATATCCACCTTGGAAGCCTTGGTGTAGATGCGGAGATCATCGAAGGCATAGTCGGCACCTGCGGTAGATCGACACATATTATCCACCACGAGCTTGAAGTCGGTGAAATTATTCACTCCGCTCTCCTTCTGCAACACCATCTTTCCGTAAACCTGATACCATTTTCCCTCATTTGCATCATCAGCTCCCACACGATTTCCAGAGAATTTACCAGACGAGAACGAGTGAAGCAGCTTACGTTCAGTTTCTTGATTATTCTCATCATAATTCACACCATAGAGTTTAAACAACAACTGCGGACGTTCCGTGCCGGCACCATGGGTCATATCGGCAATAGCAGCACTGAAGATGACCTGAGAACCCACACAGAGATCAGCACTGAAATCTGCCTCGGCAATCTGACGGCTCTCGTCGGCAGCATCGATATAGAGGAAATGACCGTATTGAGCCCCATTCGTATTTTCGTAGGTACGATCGTAAAGCTGGACAGTAGGCCACCACAGGTAACCATCTGTTCCTGTTTGCCCATCTCCGGACTTTCCATTTACATTTGCAGATTTATAAAGTCCATAGTCACCATGCATTGGCGAATGTCGAAGATTATTCCAGATGTTGACTCCCGTACCTCCTTGATTGTTACTGATCAAATCGCGATAGACAAAGCCATAGCTACGTCTGCTCCATTTAGAAGGCAACCGGTCTTGGTTATCATCAGGTCCAGTAGGAGCCAGGAGAGTCTGTTCATCATCATCATCATCAAAAGAGACGGTATTAACCGAGCGATAATGATCATCGAGATAGGAATTCAATCGGGTATTCTCGCCTGCCGCCTTCAGTTCGTCCGTGGTCATCGGATACTGGTTGAACAGCTGGCAGGTGAAATTGGCGATAGGGCACATTTTTTTTTCATCTTCAGAAAGCGCTATAGCCACCACATAAATACGGTCGCCATACTTGAAGGTCTGCTTGCTGCTGACTCCTCCACCATTCAGATTTCGCCAGGCACTAAGACCCGCATCATTCATTTTCTTTAGACTCAAATCAAAGAAACGGGGTGGAAATCCATTACTGGCTTTATGAGTCCACCAGACAAACTGGGTTTTATCGGAATTATAGACACGCCATTGCACTTTAGTTGCCTGAACAACCTCTGAAGAGAAATCCGACTCCTTTATCTTATGCGCCTCATCCTCTGCAAAGACATGATGCGTATAGCTATTATTCATGGGATGGAAATAATAGTTGGTCACATCGCTCTGGTTGAGGCGGAGTGTCATAGAGGCAGAGGCATCCTTCAATCCTGCCGAAACGCCCTTTCCGTCTTCATAAGAATAATCCCTGGCTTTTCCTGTTTCCAGAAGTTTCTGCTTGATATCATTCGCCATCTTTTCTGCCGGCATAATATGGAAGATATATCGGATAGAAAGAGTCGGCTCATGAGTGAAGGTGCCATTGCAGCCATCCACATATCTGCTCACATCGCAGGCGATGGTCTCGCCGTTCCAGGAAGCATCTGTAGGGCGGGTATATCTTACACCCACCAAAGTGCGGTTAGGTTTGGATGTAAGATTATAGGCTATCAAACCTTTATCTATTCCATGATCATCCTTCATGCTCTGCAACTTGCCGCTGGCAGAATAAGCCGTAAGCTGAGCCGAAGCCTTATCGGTATCATAATTATACCATCTGTAATATCCTCTAGGTTCCAAATCTGCACCATCGCCCGAATAGCTGGCAAGTGGCAACGAAAGTTCCTTGCTTCCGCCATTCGGGATGGCGATATAATAATCATACACGTGGGTCTTCTGGCGAAGACATTCTTTTGCAGCATCAATCACCTCGTAATCGCCGGTTTTATTGGCGATACCTTCATAATGCTTGAAGGTTTGGGAATAAGCCATCCCAGGCATCAAAGAGATGATGCCCAGGATGAACAAAATGTATTTTGAAAATAAACTATTTCCTTTCATTCTCTATTTAAAAATTAACCGGGTTCATCACGAATCTTACCTTTCGGGTAAGCGTGATTTGCTCCTTTCCATAAATATCCTTATTGACTGTCAGGGTGAGTGCATAGATAGAACTTCCTGCCAGATTTGCCATCTCGCCTTCTACCCTTTTTCCCTTAAGGCTCCATTGCGGTTCCACATCAAAGATACCCTTGTTGCCCGTAACCCAGGAGAAGGAGCCACTCTGAACTGCAGAGTAATAGCCAGTGCTCAACAGTCTGACTTTTGGAACTATATGAAACTCACCATAATACCCCATTGTGACGGTAAGGTTCTCACCATCATCCTCTATCTGGGGCAGAACTCCGATTGGAGTAAAGCTCTGCACATCCCATTCTATTGCATAGTCGTCGAGTTTTATGGGGATAACCCGATAGTCATTGCGACAGATCTTACTCCAGTTGAGCATCGCCAGACGACGGTTTACCATCGTTGACGAGTTATCACTGTCGATGGTTTGCAACTGCAAGATATGATATTTGTTCTCATCCGTAGCCTTGCTCTCGTTGATATAGAAGCAGATGTTGGTAACCGCCTGGCTATTGTGTTTGACAACATAATCATGCCCCGTTCCCAAAGCCATCGAAGCATAAGCCACCGTCTGCTTCTGGGTGGTAGCCAAGTTAGCATCAGATACATGAACGATGCCTTGCTCATCCGTTTCATCCTTGCCAGGAAGGAGCATCAGGTTATCTGCCACATCAGGAGTCACATCCGAAAGCGTCAGTCCCTTGAACGTAATATCGTGGTCGGTATTGTTAGTTAACTGCAAGACGACCTTTGCTAACATTCTGATTACCTCCAGATGTACCGCCTTGGTATCTTTTCCTATGGTAACCACCTGTTTGTTGCTCATGGGAATGCCCTGAGGGAAATAATCGTTGCCGAAGTCAGACCAGTGGTCGGCAAAAAACAAAGAAGGAATCTTAACCGAACACTTCATCTGCTCAAAGAAACCGGCAGGCAGAGTATCCCCCACCCGATAGGTATCGATACCTATTTCCTTTCGTGTGAGATTGGCAAAAGAATAGAAGGTATAAGTGCCCTGCTTCATTCTTTTCCAGAAGGAATCCTGCGAGCGTTCAGTCTCTCCGGCATCATACGGACCGTTTGCCACGATATCCACAATTCTGTTATCTGCATCTACCATGACTATGATCCAATTCTTCATCAGTTCACCCGCCTGCATGTTTACATCGGTGTAATCAGAACCGGCTCGGGTACCGCCAGTAGCATCTGAGGCCACCCCCAAACAGATTTCGACCTGACGGGTAGCACCATCTGAAGAGTCACCGGAGTCAATCGCAGGATTGGCATCAGGGACACATCCCATGAGTATGAAGGTGACAAGCCCCCAACTCAGCAAGTATAATAACTTCCTCATCTTGTAGATAATCTCCGAATTAATAAATTACATTATAATATCAGGATGCCTGACTACATACCATTTGCGCACCACAAGTTTAACGCTCAGCATGTCATCCTGGTTCAGATAAACCTCAAACTGATAGTAATGGTTGCGCACAATGTCCATAGCCTCCTGGGTAGGAGCTCCCTGGTCATCATACTGCACAAACGGCAATGTAAAGTCTCGCGTCTTCCCATCACGTTTATCCCTTAAAGAAAGATGGATTACAGTGGGTTTCGAATTGTTTTTGTTTTCATATTCCGGAATGTAGATAGCCTTGTTGAGCATACCTATATTCGTAAGTTTCTGATCGTTCATCAAAAAATGAGCGTAGGCATCATGCTCCAGTTCCTGCACATCGTTGATGCGGAGAACATTGCTATATTGCGGAAGGCAGTAGCCTTGGGCATTTGCTTCGCTCAGCGATACGTTCGTCAGTTCATAATAAGCCTCCATATCGTTGCGCAGAAACACCTTGACCTTTGCCTCAGCCCTCATCAGATTGATGGTGCCGATGCTGGTCTGGTTGCCAGCCTCCATGCCTACATTCAATGGCTTGACACCCCACATCGGGATGGCATGCTTGCCGGTATTGGCAGTAAAGGAAAGCTTATTCACATTTGCCTCGCTGAAATCATCGGCATCCTTCACGCCATCGATATTGGCATAGACCATCATCTGACCATTAAACTTCCCGTTGTCCAGATTCAATCTGTTTATTAAGATAGAACCTGTTACATCATAAACATTAGGGGTGGAAGTAGGAACCAGTTTCACGTTTTCCAAACCTCCGATGCTTTTTCCATCCTTGGCATAAAGCACAATATGAAGTTGGTCTAGATTGATGGAACTCTCCCATGTCTCCCCCTGCTCTTCTTCGTGTCCGTCTGCCCTTGTTTCTGTGGTTGTTGTGGCAGCTGGCACATAAAGTCTGAACACCACTCTGACAGAGCCTGACTCAGAAGGCGATTCATCATTGCTGCATGATGCGAAACACACCACGCCAAGCAAAAAGAAGAATATTCTAAAGAACCTTTTCATAATGATTACTTACACCTTATTATATATTTAGGAGCATCCAAATGCTCATTCGTTTACTACATTTACATATCAGTATGGCTCAACACCACTCTCCATGAGTTGATGTAGATGCTGGTAGCTAACCATTTATTTCTGTCATTCAGAAAGAAGACCAGGTCGTAGGTATCCTGACGGTCCAGATATTCCTGGTCGCTCATCGCCTTGTTATAGTTGCCCTTAACAAGAAGGGCATAATCTACCAACGGAATATTGATGATGCTCTTGCCTGTGGAATGTTCATATACATGCAGGCGCATATCATGTCCTGTTACCAGTCGGTTGGTAGTCAATTCTGCCACTGCCACGGAGACGGATGTCTGTTCTCCATCCCCAGAAGAGGTTACTCCTGCCTTGCCGGCATACTTGCTCCAAGCAGGATAGATGAGTTCATCATCTGCCAAGAGACTATTGTCGTAGTCGAGATAACCATTGTTGTCGGTAATGACAAAGTCGAAATCAGCCGGGTCTAAATTATTGCCCGACAGTTGTTGAAGCACAACCTTGAAATGGTTGGTATCTTTTGTGAGTTTTACTGTTACTGTTTTTGTCTGTCCATAGACGGCTGTCAGATCGGCATTCTTCACCATGCCATGAAACAGGGGTGTGAGGTCATGATTCACTTTCTTATCCTCCCTGTTTACCAGGGTCTGGAAATCTCGGATATCCGACTTGCCTATTCCTTCTTCACCATCTACACCTTTATATATATAAGAGCCTTCGTAACGCTGTTCGCCTTCGGCCCAAACCTGAAGATCATACCTGCCTGGTGTCAAGTCGTCGAGATTCATCCCTCCATCGGCAAGGATACGCTCCACCGGCTCTATCTTGGTATAGACGAGCTTACCATCCTGGTTGAAGACATGAAGTCTCACGGTCTTCACCTCATGAGCAAAGGCATCGGCAAACTTCATATTCATATCGTAAACAAACTGCAGACGCAAATGGGCTTCGCATCCCTCCTGGTCATCATGCCAGTAGTTACACGAGGTAAAAACCAGCCCCAGCATCAGCAATACGGTATGGAACAAAAATTTGTTATACTTATAGACACTAGAAAGCATCTTCATCATTTTATTATTGTTTAAAATCTAAAAATGGTGAGTGAAGTGCCACATAGAGCACTTCACACACATATATAACCAATTACTTAGTTGCATCCAAATCTACACTACTAGGAACAACACGCCAAGAAAGTACGTTGATACGAGCAGCAAGATAGGTCTCTGTATCCTTAGGAATCACAGGATCAATAACCTCATCAGGGTTGTAAACTGGAGTACCGAAACCAGACATGGTATTAATGGTAATACGGTAAGAGTGGTTACGAACTACACCATAATAACCCATTTCTGTCTTGTTTTGAGCCAAGTGACGAATTGGAGTATAATAATAGGTCATACCATCCTTACGTACCTGAACTGGAGACTCTGCCAACGTTCTATTCAAATCGTCATTACTGTCTGTTGTTTCAAAAGAACCGTCGGATTTTTTCTTATATACCTTTACACCAGTCTTAAGCACAGGTCTTACCTCATACGACTTGAGTTTATCTGTAGTAGAACCAGCAAGGTCAGTTCTTGTATATTCCAAATCTGTAGGCGCCAAAAGTACATGCTTAGAAGCATTAGTTGGATCTACAGTCCAAAAATCAGAATGATCCTTGGCAACCTGCTTCAACACATTATCAGCACCGAGAATTTGCATACCTCTATATTTACAGATATCAGCAGGATGAGAATTATTGTCAGCATCATAATAAACCAACTTCGCAGCCACCAACACCTTAGTCAAAGTATTGTCGTAAGGCTTATCATTGATTTTTTGAGTATTAAACTCTTCATATGTAGGAGTATTCGGACATGTATAAAGAGGTGTTGTGCCAAACGGAGTTGTAAAAGCAGAAAAAGCATGGTTTACAATTGGATTTGTACCACTCGCAGGAGTAAAAGCCACAGATGCAGACCAGAAGCAACGATGGTAATCAGGTGAAGTCCAAGGATCAATACCCAAGATTGCGCTGGTCCAATTATTAGAAGAAACATCTATCTGCTTTTCGAGTTCGGCGTTTCCGTTCTCATCAGCCAATCCCCAGCCCTGTACAACAGCATATACATCTTTCTCGTGCTCAGCATCAATATTAATTTTGCCAACCTTAATCTTATATTTGCCAGCATCAGCACCAGAAGTGATTTTCTCCCAACCATTATCAGTATTCACGTTTGTGGTAGCTTTAGCAACAACACGTTCTACGTAAATATCAACAGGATTATTAGTAGCTTCATCACGATTTTCTCCCACATGGCCAGAAACAGAACTTGCACAAACACGAGCTCCATTCTCAGCATAAACAGAATTAGACATCACAAAGCCACCATACTGCTTATTACCTGTACCATCTGTAGCAATTTTCACAAAGCACTTATCCGTAAATTCATCTCTCAACTGAGATTCACGATATGCTTTATTCTCCAGCTTAGTAAGAGTCTGAGGATTAACAACAGCAATCATATAAGCTGGAGCTGTCTTAGTCTCACCCTCAATTACCAACATAGCAGTTGTCTTACCTTCAATAGTCTGAAGATGATCATTTTCTTCTGCACTAGTAACAGAAGCATCCAATTCCTTATAATTCACTTCTGTACCTTTCATGATATACGCAGAACCATCAGAATTGAAGAAGAAAAAACGAACCTTAGAAATGGCACCTTCGTTTGCTGTACCATCCTCGTATGTTCCACCACCCTGAGTATAATCAGCACGAGTACCAGCACCAGTAGTTCCAACACTCTTGATATTAACAGCAATGTAAGACTTTGCTTCGTTTGCTGTAGCTCCACCATCTTTCAAGTCATCGCTGCTTGAACAAGCTCCCAACATCAGCGCTCCAGCCAATGCAAGGTAATACAATCTAAAAAACTTCATATTTATTTTTTTTAATTAATAATTACTTTTTTTGATATCTCTCTTATAATTCTAATATCATTTATCACTTCCTTGATATCATCATCATTTCATACGCCTTTCTTGCGGCATCGGCTTCTTTGGTATCGCCTGCTCTATCCAAATATGGCTTGGCAGCATCGGCATCTCCGTTGTTCAGACGGATAATAGCAGCATTCAGGTTGGCGGTTTCATCCGTTGGATACATGCGGACTGCCAGCTCCATTACCTTGTTGAACTCCTTGGAACCTACCTCGTAGGTCTGCGCCACCATGAACAACTCGTTGAGCGACAACTGCTGAGGCTTGGTCTTCATAATCTCCTTTGCCTCCTCCACATCAAATGGCTTAATCTTATAAGTAATGTGGTAGTCGCTATGACGTAGAGCCGGATAACAGTTGGTAAGCAAGATGCGGTACTGCTCCGGATATAGCTTCTTCAGCTTCACATCACGGGCATCAGGGCTCAGGGTCTCATCCTGTGCTATAGCCAGGAGCACCTCCTTCTTCTCCAAATCGCTTGCCTGGATATACTCACGCAAGCCGTCCCAATCCTCAGCGGTAGATGATACTTTAAAAATGCTGTCAGGCAACTCTACCATCTTGCGAACATACTCCGTAAGAGCACGGGCACGATTCTTTGCCAAATAGTCGTTATGCTGATACGAACCCTCTGGCGAAGCAAATCCATGAATGTTGATGGCCATCACCTGCAGGTTCTTGTCTGCCTTCAGAGCATTGATGGTAGTGATGATACTATCCAACTGCTCAGGATTGCGACGATAATCGGCACGCAACTCTATCTTGTTCACTGGGAAATCGATATAAGCCCGCTTATCTAAATGGCGAATCTTAGGTGCTTCTGCAATGACAGCCTGCAACTGCAGAACAGGTTTCAGAGCATTCTGTTTAGGCTGCTGAATAGTCTCGGTAATCAGAGGCGCAACGATTTCACGCTTTTCTTCAGTCTTGCCTGGAATCAGATAAATCAGGGAAAGAGCCATCTTGGTGGGTCCCACATAATTTTTATGGGCAGATTTGAGTTTTTCACCACAAGTACCACATTCGAATTTATCATATTTGGTATGGATATAGCCCAATCCGAGCGAAGCCTCCAGATTCCAGTGCTTAGAAAGATTCCATTGTTTTCCGGCAGTGATGCCGCCTCCGGCATACCAACCTTCATAGCGATGGTTGCGCAGTCCTTTCAATAACCCGAAAGGAAACTTCACGCCTCCCACATTATACTGTCCTCCTAAAGCATGAGCACCGAGGAACCAACCATCGAAGTTCTGATTGAACCAGTAGCGATATTCCGGCATCACCATCCAATGACGAAGACTGGAATGGTCACCGCCACTTTGCTTCCATGGATTCAAGCCGAAGAATACCTGAGCTGTGTGCTTTTTGCCTAAAGCCATCTCCACTCCCAAGTTGGGAGTGGTGGTGGCCCAGTAAAGCAAGTTGGTCTTGATTCCAAACTGCCTAGTGTGCCCTAACTGCTGAACCTGCTTGTGCTGCTCAGCCGAATGGGCTGTAAGAGGCGGGAAACAACAATTCATCATCAATATTGCTACTAATACAATTCTCTCAAATACCATAATATGATTATCTTAATTATTATCTATACTATTACATCTTTTAACTGCGTACAAAGATAGAATAAAAGGGTAAGACTGACTTTAAAAAATAGAAAATCAGGGTATTTCATTTTAAACAAAAAGAAAAAAAATCGTGTTCTTTAGAGGTCAAACGTAAAAAAACGGACACAATAGGGGGGGTAAAAGTGCCTAAAACCTATTAAAAATCAACTTATTGCAAATTTAGAACAAGAAAACTTCATTTTTAGGAAAATGTTTTGTAACTTTGCAGACGGAAAGTTGTAGTCAACTATTAGGAAACAAGTTTTCAAGGCTACAGCAAACAGACTCCTATATAAGTAAAAAGTGTAATCAAGTAAAAGAGATAAGCTATGATTAGTTTCTTAGAACGCAATTTTACAAATTTAGTAACGATGACTAGTTTCATTTATTGCATCCTAGGTCTCGTACTTATTTTCTTCAAGTCACCCAAGACAGATGTCTATGCTCCCTACCGGAAATCCAAATGGCTGTTAGCCGCTGGTATGTGGATGACGAGCATAAACATCTGGATTTGGCTTGCCACCTTTAATGGTCTGTGGACCCGCGAAAATGCGTGGGTAGCCAGTTACGACACCATTCTGTTCTATCTCATAGGCATCTGCTTTACCTTTGCGTTTGGTAGTCTGACCGACTATACCTATATCTCCAGACAACGTTGCAAGATAACAGCGATCAAGTTTGGAGCTACAGCATTTATTGCACTCATCGCCATGGTCGATGCTCTGGCAGCGTATAGACAAATCCTGCTCATCGTCGCCTTGCTGGGTGTCATAGAACTATGTGCCAAACATATTATATTCTTTCATAGAAGCTATGTACAGCGCAATGAATTGCTTGCAAATTATTTCTCTTCCGACAAGAAGAGCAATGTAAGGTGGCTCAACATCAGCCATTGGTTATTCTATATTCTGCTTGCCTTCGGCGTAGTTTCGATCACCTCCGGAGCAGTCATCAACTGGCTCGTCCAGTTCTACGTCGTTGCTGTGTATATATATATCACCGTCAACTTCATCAAGTATGCTAATGAATACGAAACCCTGCGCCGAGCAACAACCGAAGAGATGATTGCCGTTATGGACAAGACACAATCAAACAACTTGAGCCATGAG
>ERZ1034847.337-NODE-337-length-22529-cov-6.757142_pt1 | contig 22529 bp, 17 predicted proteins | sample MGYA00520633_ERZ1034847 | MGnify/ENA primary metagenome ERZ1034847 (study PRJEB33766, sample SAMN09781732) | gut metagenome | biome: gut microbiome | host: Homo sapiens | place: Madagascar | study: EMG produced TPA metagenomics assembly of the PRJNA485056 data set... | reverse complement strand
AGGGCAGCATAAAACTGTACTTCTGTCTGCAATAAAACTTCCAGATCCACATCCACATCTGAAAAATCCACAGAAGAGATCTCAGGGCATGCCTCTTTGAAAATGCGGTTTAAGATCGCAAGACCAAAACCCGATTTATCGTCAATGATGGCGATGGCGTAGCATAAAAGAACCGGGTCAAAAGAATTCTCGGAAAAAGAAGGAGAAAAATAAAAATCCTGGTCCAGAAAGTGATAAATATCTGCCAGGTTGTCCATAGAGAGCGGACACTCTAACGTATCTCTTAATTCCATTACAACAGCCGGATTTTCCTTTGCCGCAAAAGAGAGAAAACGATACACTGCGTAAGTCTGAAAACGATCCATGTTTTCTTCCGGACCATTTTCTAAATATTCTATCAGAAATTCAGTTGGGAAAAACTGATCAAAAAATTCATCCATAATCATAACCTGCCTTTCGTTGTTTCCATTCACATGCCCATGAGGTACAAGCAGTGAAGTATGTTTAAGTGATGAAAACACAATATAATATTTTTATAAATAAAGCAATAGGGCTTTTATTTTTGGAGAAAAAGACTTATTATGGATAATGAAATGATTTTCAGTAGAAAAAGGAGAGAGATTATGTTGAGAGCAGCAGATTACCGTGAGCGCGCAAGAGCATCTTTGAGTGGAAACTGGGGAATGGCAGTTCTTGTTTGTTTTGTAGGAGCATTGCTTGGAGGAATCCAGTCCGTTATACCTGTTACCGCAAATTATCAATATGGGGAGGGAATGAGCGTACAGATTTTTGGGATAAATATGAGCCTGAATCAGCTTCCGGCAGAAATGCTCGGAATCCTGGCTGTCATGATGAGCATTTTAAGCATTTATGCACTGGCACAGTTTGTGATCGGTGGTGTAGTGGAACTTGGTATGTGTGCTTATTTTTCCAAACGTGCATTGGGCGAGAATGCGGACATTAAGGATGAGTTTGCTTATTTCCAGTATTTCGGAAAGGCACTCGGGCTTCGTATTGTAACTTCTATTTTTATTTTCTTATGGACGATGTTATTTATCATACCGGGACTCATCGCTACCTATCGTTATGCGATGGCGCCTTACATCATGGCAGAACATCCGGAAATGGGAATCATGGAGGCGATTGAGGCATCCAAACAGATGATGGATGGCAATAAATGGTCGCTGTTTTGTCTGGATTTCAGTTTTATCGGCTGGATGATTTTAAGTGCATGTACATTTGGAATCGGAGATCTATTCTTAAATCCATATACCCATATGGCAACGGCTCATTTTTATCTGAATTTAAGCAGAGGCTCTTCCGGAAACTTCAATTCGGATGGAATGATGTAAAAGGGAAAAATCTGTCACTGAATTCTTATAAAAATGTGAAAAATCTGCGAATGGATTTCAATTGAAAAAGAGATGTGCTAAAATGTACCGTGTTGTGGTCACGGAAAAACATTTTGGCACATTTTTTTGTGCAGAATTTCGTGGCAGAAGATGAATCAGAAAAGTTGGAAGTAATAAAATGAAACAGATGAAATATAAAAAACAGATACAGCTCATTGCAGCAATTCTTACATTGATCGTGTTCCCGGTGATCGCATTTTACCTCATGGAAGCCTACACACACAATCCATTCGAGGAGGTAAGACCATGGGCGCAGTTTTTCAATATTTTACTCTTTGAGCTTTTGGCGTGGATTTTTGTCAGTGTGACCGGAAAGATACGGTGTGGGCTTCGGATCGAGCTGGTGACTGCGATGATTTATGGAATCGCAAATGCTTATGTGGTCCGTTTCCGTACCAATCCGATCGTGCCATGGGATATTTTTTCCTGGAAGACGGCAGCAAGCGTGGTGTCCAATTATGATTTTAAACCGGACACGAGAATGGTCGTGGTGACGCTTGTGTTTCTTGGAATGATCGTTTTACTGCAGTTTGTAAAAACCGGAATACCGAAGTTTCAATTATGGAAGCGTCTGATCCCGGCGGGCGTATGCTGTATCGTGCTGGTTTTGTTTGTCAATCTGCTACAGGATGAAGATTTTCAGACCGGACACAGATTGTATCCATTTTTATTTACCCCGGCATTTATGACGCAGGTAAATGGAATGGCAGTGACTTTTGCGATGGATCTTGCCTATGTGACCGTAGAAAAACCGTCAGGTTATGACGCTGCAAAAGAGCAGGCAGTGCTGGAAAGCTATACAGAGCAGGAAGATGACGCAGACAGCAGTGATAAGAAAGAGGAATTGCCAAATATCATCGTCGTGATGAATGAGTCTTTTTCTGACCTGAAAGTGTTGGGAGATTTTACAACAAATGAAGATTATATGCCATATCTGCACAGTTTACAGAACGGAGCAGAAAATACGGTGACAGGTTATCTGAATGTGTCTGTGTGCGGAGGAAATACCGCAAATACAGAGTTTGAGTTCCTGACGGGAAACAGTATGGCGTTTCTGCCACAGGGAAGTATTCCGTATCAGCAGTACATCACGAAAGAACTTCCGGCGCTTCCGGCGTATCTGGCATCTTTGGGTTATGAGACGGTGGCAACCCATCCTTATTATGCAGATGGCTGGGACAGGGATACGGTATATCCATTGCTTGGCTTTTCAGAGAGTATTTTTAAAGACCAGTACTGGGGAGCAGGTTATGTGCGCAAGTACGTCAGCGATAATAGCTGTGTGGATAAGATCATTGAATTATATGAGAAAAAAGAAGAGGGAACACCTTTATTCGTTTTCAATGTGACGATGCAAAATCACGGTGGATACTCGGATATTTATGATAATTTTACCCCGGATATCACAGTGGAGGGTGTGGAAAGTGCACCTTTGAGCCAGTATTTATCGCTTGTCAGACTTTCGGATCAGGCACTGGAAAAACTGATTTCCTATTTTGAGGAGGCAGACGAAAAGACAATTGTAGTATTCTTTGGGGATCATCAGCCAAATGACACGGTGGCAGCGCCGATTTTGAATCTGAACGGTATGACGACAAAGACACTGACAGAGGATCAGTTGAAACTGCGGTATGAAGTGCCATATGTGATCTGGGCGAATTATGACATTGATGCAGAGAGCGGAAAAGATACAAGTGCAAATTATCTTGCGGCGGACGTACTGCGCTATGCAGGAATTTCTGAGAATGCATATGGTTCTTATCTGTTGGAATTACAACAGAATTATCCGGTTATCTCTGCAATGCGCGTGCTCATGAAAGATGGTCTGGATACCAATGCATCCAGTTTAAAACAGGAATTGAAAGATTACCAGAGTCTGCAGTATTATCAGCTGTTTGACTGGAAAAAAGAGTGAGTGTGCAGACAGATCGCTCATCAGGTAAGAAATGAAGGAAAGAAAACAGGAGTTTGTAAGAATGAATCAGACACAAATCAATGAGACAAAATCGAAAAAGTGGTGTAAACGGTTGCCACTGCTTGCCGCCTTTCTGATACCACTTCTGATCTCGGTGATCATTTGTATCGATCATGAAGTGTATCCATTTGGGGAGCGTTGTCTGTTACAGGTGGATATGTATCATCAATATTGTCCCTTTTTTACAGAGTTTGTGGATAAATTAAGAAGCGGCGAAAGCCTCATGTACTCGTGGACGATCGGGCTTGGTGCGGATTTTGTGTCACTGTTTGCCTATTATCTGGCAAGCCCTTTGAACTGGTTTATTTTGCTGTGCCCGAAGGGATACGTGATCGAATTCATGTCAATCCTTATGATTCTTCGTATCTCGCTCTGTGGACTGACATTTGCATATTATCTGAAAAAGCACTTTCACACAAATCACCCGGCAATCGCGGTATTTGGAACGGCATATGCACTGTCTGCGTTTATGGCAGCTTATGCCTGGAATGTGATGTGGACAGATTGTCTGGTGCTTGCGCCGCTCATTATCCTCGGTGTGGAACAGCTTGTAAAAGAGAAAAAGGCTGCATTGTATTATGTGACACTGGCGACAGCCATTTTGTCCAATTATTACATTTCGATTATGATCTGCATTTTTCTTGTGCTCTATTTTCTGATCCTTTTATTGGAGCAGAGGGAAGGAAAAATCGGGGCATGTGTACGGTTTGCATGGTATTCCCTTCTGGCGGGTGGAACAGGTGCAGTGCTGCTGATCCCGGAAGCGATTATTTTAGGGGAGAGCGGCTCGCAGGGGATTTCTTTTCCAAGTGCGGTGGAATGGTATTTTAATCTGATCGCAGAACTGGGAAGGCAATGTATTTTTGTAGAAACGTATACAGGACGTGACCACTGGCCAAACATTTATACTGGCGTGTTTACATTGTTTTTGATCCTGTTATATCTGATGAACCGCGGGATCAGCTGGAAAAAGAAATTGCCGCGCGTATTACTGCTTGCGTTTATGGCATTAAGCTTTGCCAATAATATGCTGGATTTTATCTGGCATGGATTGCATTTCCCGGATTCACTGCCGGGCAGACAGAGTTTTTTATACAGTTTTTTACTGTTAGTACTGTGCTTTGAAACATTTTTGCATCTGAAAGAAAACCGCTGGTATCACGTGCCTGTGGTACTGGTCTTGGATGGGGCATTCCTGTATGCAGCGTACCGCTGGTCGGACAGCGAACTGATCGGAAGCGACAGTTTCTTTACGACGGCAGTGTTTATCGTTGTGTACGCGGTGCTGCTTCTGGTGTGGTATGGAGGAACTGCAAAAGTCAGAGATTATGTTTTTTTGATTACGTCAATTGTAGTGATTACAGAGTTGACGATCAACTTTGATATGACAGGTCTGGATACGGTGAGCAGAACTTCTTATGTGAAAGACTGGAAGGATTATGAAAACGTTTTAGAGCAGGCGAAGGAAAAGGAAAGTGAAAACAGCGCGGTGTATTTTTATCGGACGGAGGAGATGGAGCGGAAAACGAAAAATGATGCGGCGTTGTCCGGCTATTACTCTGCAACACAGTTTTCTTCGCTGATGAACATCAATGTCAGTCATATTTATCAGGATCTTGGAATGGAAGGTGGAAAGAATTTTTACTGTATCAACGGCGCGTCGCCTTTGATCTCTTCTATGCTTTCCTTAAAATATGTGATCGCGGACAATGCAATGGAGGAAAGCCCGCTGCGTACCCTTGTGGCGTCATCCGGGAACACGTATTTATATGAAAATAAATATTCCCTTCCACTGGGATTTATGGTAGACGATGAGGTGGCAGAACGCTGGGACTATAAAAATGGCGGCGGTGTCTCCAACCAGAATGAACTTGCGGAACTGTTGGGGGCACAGGAAGAGATGCTCTCAGTAGTTCCAGCGGAATCGGAAGTCGGCGTGTCTACGATTCAGGTGACGGAGGACGGATATTATTTTGCAGCATACAGTTCTGTGACATCCGACACCCTTGAGGAAGAGGTCAGTGATGGAAGAACGAAGTCCTTTACGAAGGCGTCCCACGGATATATTTTAGCTCTGGGGTATGCAAAAGCCGGGGATGTGATCCGGATTAAAAATTCCAATAACGAGCGTGTGGATATTACTGCCTATCAGTTGAATATGGATGCACTGGATACCGCATATGAGACGTTAAACAGACAGACAATGGAACTCACCTCGTTTTCAGACCGGAAGATCACAGGTACGATCGATGTGGAAAAAGCGGGGAATCTCGTATTTTCGATTGCCAGAGAAGATGGCTGGACGGTGTATGTGGATGGAAAAGAGACAGAGCCTGAAACATTTGCTGAGGCGTTTATCAGTGTGCCGTTGACGGAGGGAAAACATGACATAGAACTTATTTATACAACGCCCGGACTGAAGACTGGCGCCATGATAAGTCTTGGCTGTCTGATCCTTTTCCTGCTCACCGCCTTTTGGAGAGGAAAACAGGAAAAGAATATTGTTGTATCGGAAAGCCTGTGTTAAAATAAGTTTATCTTTACAGAACTAATATAGAAGAAAGTGATTAAGAGACAGGAAAGAGGTAACAGATGTTAGAGACAGGTATCAGAGGAGAAGCAAAAGAGGTAGTATCAGAGAGCAATTCAGCACAGGCAATGAAAAGCGGTGAACTGAAGGTATATGCAACACCTTCCATGATCGCATTGATGGAGCAGGCTGCCTACAAGAGTGTTGCAGCAGAACTGGAGGAGGGAAAAGGAACAGTCGGAACGTTGATGAACGTATCCCATATCTCAGCAACACCGCTTGGAATGGAAGTGACTGCCAAGAGTGAACTGGTAGAGATCGACCGCAAGAGACTGGTGTTTAAAGTGGAAGCGTTTGACGAGCGCGGCATGATCGGTGAGGGAACGCATGAACGATTCGTGATCGACAATGAAAAATTTCAGGAAAAAGCCAATAACAAATAAAATTTTTTCTAAGACACCATAAAAGTACGGTTTATTGGACAGTAAATAAGATACACTCTTTTCAACTTGAGAGAACGTAAAAAGGTTGAAAGGAGTGTTTTTTTATGAAGGGATATGTGATCGAAGCAGGCTATATGGGATATGTGGACGGAGCGTACATGCTTTTTGCAGATGAAGAAGATTATCAGGAATATTTTAGAGAGTGGCATTGAAATAAAACTACCGCAGTGATAAGATAGTCACAGACAGCTATTGAAGATAAATAGAAAGGTAGTGACAGATCATGGCTGGAAAAGAGATACGGATTTATGGGGAAGATGAGAGTGCGATCAAGATCCGCCCTTATGAGCATCACGCAAAGTATTATGAGACAGACCAGATGGGAATTATCCATCATTCCAACTATATCAAATGGATGGAAGAGGCAAGGATGGATCTGATGGATCAGATCGGGCTTAGTTATAAGCAGATGGAAGAGATGGAGATCATCAGTCCGGTATTGTCGGTGTCCTGCGAGTACCACAGTATGGTTCATTTTGATGACACGGTGGTGATCGAGACGAAGATCACAAAGTATAACGGAATCAAGATGGATGTGGAATACCGGATGACTGACAAAGAGACCGGGGAGCTGCGCACAACGGCAAAGAGTTCCCATTGCTTTTTGAACCGTTCCGGCAGACCGATTTCCTTAAAGAGGTCTTATCCGGAGATCGACACGAAGTTTTTTGAGTTCGCAGATGAGAATTAAGAGTGATCATCGTTACTGGAACGAGATACGAGTGAACAGTAACTGATAATATGCCATACAGGCATAAATGAGACATAGAGAGAGGAAGAAAAATGATACCAGAGAGATTAACTGCGCTTCGCGAAGAGATGAAACGCAGAAGCATTGATATTTACGTAGTTCCAACCGCTGATTTTCATGAGTCAGAGTATGTGGGGGAGCATTTTAAGGCGAGAAAGTTTATTACAGGATTTACCGGTTCCGCAGGAACGGCAGTCATCACGTTAAAGGAAGCAGGACTCTGGACAGACGGACGCTATTTTGTGCAGGCTGAGAAACAGTTAGAAGGAAGCACCGTCACATTATACCGCATGGCAGAGGAAGGTGTGCCTGCCGTAGAAGAATTTGTAAAAGACAAACTGCCACAGGGCGGCTGTATCGGTTTTGACGGAAGAACCGTAAACGGTGCCTGGGGTGAAAAGTTTGCAGCGATCGCAGAGGAAAAGAACGGTTCTCTTTTTGTAGGGGAAGATCTGATCGATCTGATCTGGACAGACAGACCGGAGTTATCCAGAGCGCCATTATTTATACTGGAAGAAAAATATTCCGGAAAGAGTACTGCAGAGAAGATCCAAGATGTACGTGCAAAGATGGCAGAGGAGGGTGCGGATGTCCATATTCTCACGAGCCTTTGCGATATTGCATGGCTTTTGAATATCCGTGGCGGTGATATCCAGAGCGTTCCGGTAGTATTGTCTTATCTTGTTCTGACCAGGGATCAGTGTATCTGGTTTTTACAGGAAGAGGTCGTAGATGATGCCATCCGCGCTTATCTGAATGAGAATCATATCGAGACAAGACCATACGATGATATTTACACTTATGTTCCGGACATTTCGGAGAGTGCTGTGGTTCTGATGAATAAGAGTGGTGTCAATTATCGGATCTGCAATGAATTAAATAAGAACATTCAGGTTATAAATAAACCAAACCCTACCGAGCTGATGAAGGCAGTCAAGAATCCGATTGAGGTGGATAACACCCGCCTTGCACATGTCAAAGACGGCGTAGCAGTGACGAAGTTCATGTACTGGCTGAAAACCAATATCGGCAATATTCCGATGACAGAGATCTCTGCGTCCGATTATCTGGAGGCAAGAAGAAGAGAGCAGGAGAACTTTATTGATCTAAGCTTTACAACGATCAGCGCCTATGGTGCCAATGCAGCGATGATGCACTATTCTGCAACACCGGAATCCGATACGGTATTAAAACCGGAAGGCTTTTTACTGGTAGACTCCGGCGGACATTATTATGAGGGAACAACCGACATCACGAGAACTTTTGTGCTAGGACCGATCAGCGATGAAATGAAACAGCATTTCACGGCAGTATGCCGTTCCAATATGAAGCTTGCCAATGCAAAGTTTTTATATGGTGCATGTGGTCTGAATCTGGATATTCTCGCACGTGGTCCTCTGTGGGACATGGGAATTGACTACAAATGTGGTACAGGACATGGCGTTGGTTATATCTTAAACGTACATGAAGGACCAAATGGCTTCCGCTGGAAGATCGTGCCGGAACGCCATGACAGCGGTGTGCTGGAAGAGGGTATGATCACAACCGATGAACCGGGTGTATATCTGGAAGGAAAGTATGGTATCCGCACGGAGAACGAGCTGGTCTGCCGCAAAGCAGAGAAGAATGAATACGGTCAGTTTATGGAATTTGAGAACATCACTTACGCGCCGATCGATCTGGATGGAATCGATCCGGAGCAGATGAGCCCGCGTGAGAAGCAGATGTTAAATGATTATCATAAGAGGGTATATGAAGTGCTCTCTCCTTACATGACAGAGGAAGAGAACGAATGGCTGAAGAAGTATACCCGCGCAATTTAATTTGTCACAGGATGGGACTGCCGCATGCGGCAGCCCCTTTACTGCTTTTTTATGAGTAGTGAAAAAAATAAGAAGGAGACACAAAGTTTATGAGTGAAAAGCTGGTACTGATCGATGGACACAGCATTTTAAACCGGGCTTTTTTCGGAATCCCGGATCTTACCAATTCCGAGGGACTTCATACCAATGCGGTCTATGGATTTTTAAATATTTTATTCAAGATTTTAGAGGAGGAACAGCCAAATTATCTGACGGTTGCCTTTGATGTATCACAGCCAACTTTTCGTCATAAGATGTATGCAGAATACAAGGGAACCAGAAAGCCGATGGCGGAGGAACTCCGCGAGCAGGTGCCTCTGATGAAGGAAATGTTAAAAGCCATGGGTGTGACTCTCGTGGAAAAAGGTGGGTATGAGGCAGATGATATTTTGGGGACCATTGCAAAACGCAGCGAAGCAGAGGGACTTGAAGTATCCGTTGTGTCAGGAGACAGGGATTTATTGCAGCTTGCTACCGACCATATTAAAATCCGTATTCCGAAAACAAAGCGCACCGGAACCGAGATCGAGGATTATAATACGAAGGAAGTTTTGGACAAATATCATGTGACGCCGATCGAGTTTATCGATGTGAAAGCATTGATGGGCGATACTTCGGATAATATCCCGGGTGTTCCTGGAATCGGAGAAAAGACAGCAACAGCACTCATTGCGCAGTACGGCAGCATTGAAAACTGTTATGCGCATGTGGATGAGATCAAACCACCGCGGGCAAGCAAGAATTTAAAGGAAAATTATGAGCTTGCACAGATGAGTAAGACATTAGCGACAATCGAGATCCATGCAGATATTGACTATGATCTGCAGCGTGCAAGATTAGAGCAGATCAAAGATCTGTATACAGAGGAAGCATATCTTTTGTGCAAACGTCTGGAGTTTAAAAATATGCTTGGCAGATTTGAGGTGGATGCACCAAAGAATCAGGCGGAAGAACATTTTAAACTTGTGACAGAGAAAAAGGAAGCCGAAAAGATTTTTGCGAAGATCAAAGGCACAGAATGTGCATTCCAGATCATTCCGATGGAGGAAAAAAAGGATGCGGACATGGAAGCCGGTGGGCAGATGAATCTTTTTGCAGCACCGCAGACGAATGAATTCCTTGGAATGGCAGTCTGCTTTGGGGAGAAAGACACCTACTTTTTCAAGGCTGGGGAAGAACTGACAAGCAGCGTGTTGTCAGACCTCCTCACACACTCTGAGGCGGCAGGATACATGACACTGGATTTAAAACCGCAGCTTGGACTGCTCCATATGATCGAGCAGAGAGAGAACGGATGTCTGAACCAGAAAAACATTTTTGACAACGTCATCGCAGCATATCTGCTGAATCCGTTAAAAAATGAATATCCGTATGAAGACATCGCAAAGGATTACTGCAGCCTGATGATCCCATCGAGAGTGGATCTGCTTGGAAAGTCAGGCTATGATCTGGCAATGGATGAGAAACCGGAAGGATTTTTAAAGACAGTCTGCTTTATGGCGTACACTGCATTTTCCAGCAAAAAGGCAATGATGGAAGAACTGAAGGCAACCGGAATGGAACAGCTCTATGAAACCATTGAGATGCCGTTAGTGTTTACCCTTGCAGACATGGAACACACAGGAATTGCCATTGATGCAGTTAATCTGAAAGAGTACGGGGAGAAACTTGCAGTCCGCATCAAAGAGTTAGAAACCCGGATTTATCAGGAAGCAGGGGAAGAGTTTAATATCAATTCTCCAAAACAGTTAGGTGTGATCCTGTTTGAAAAACTCGAAATGCCTTACGGAAAGAAGACAAAGACCGGATATTCGACAGCAGCAGATGTGTTAGACAAACTTGCACCAGAGTATCCGATCGTTGCAGATATTTTGGAGTACCGTCAGCTTGCCAAGTTAAAATCCACTTATGCAGATGGACTTGCCAATTATATTAAAGAGGATGGAAGAATCCACACTTCCTTCAACCAGACGATCACAGTTACCGGAAGATTAAGCAGTACAGAACCAAATCTTCAGAATATCCCGATGAGGATCGAACTTGGCAGACTCATTCGAAAAGCATTTTTACCGGCAGAGGGATATGTGTTCATGGACGCCGATTATTCGCAGATCGAACTTCGTGTGTTAGCGCATATGTCCGGGGATGAGAAATTGATCGAGGCGTACAGGGAGGCGCAGGATATCCACCGGATCACCGCATCACAGGTATTCCACATTCCATTTGACGAGGTGACGGATTTACAGCGAAGGAATGCCAAAGCGGTAAACTTTGGGATCGTATATGGAATCAGCTCCTTTGGATTAAGCCAGGATCTCAGTATCAGTAAAAAAGAGGCAGCAGAGTATATCGAACGGTATTTTGAAACATATCCAAAGATCAAGACATTTTTAGACGGACTTGTGGAGGATGCCAAAAAGAACGGATACGTGACAACCATGTTTGGAAGAAGGCGTCCGGTTCCGGAACTTTCCAGCAGTAACTTTATGCAGCGTTCTTTTGGAGAGCGTGTGGCAATGAATGCGCCAATTCAGGGAACAGCCGCAGACATTATCAAGATCGCTATGATACGTGTGCATGACAGGCTGTTAGAGGAACATTTAAAGTCAAGACTGATCATCACGGTGCACGACGAACTTTTGATCGAGACAGCAGAGGATGAGATCGACAGAGTAAAAGAGATACTGACAGAAGGTATGCAGCAGGCAGCAGATCTGAAGGTGGCTCTGGCGATTGACCTTCACACCGGAAAGAACTGGTACGAAGCGAAATAGCTATGCATCAGAAACGGACAGCACGAAAGAAGATAAGGGTGGACGGAAAATATGAAATTTATAGGGATCACAGGTGGTGTAGGAGCTGGAAAATCAGCAGTTTTAGATTATCTGGCAACGAAACCTGGCGTGCGTGTCATGCTGGCGGATGAGATTGCACATGAACTTATGGAACCGGGAACGGACTGTTATGAGCAGATCAGACAGGCTTTTCCGGAGCATGATATTTATAAGGAAGATGGACATTTTGACCGGATAAAACTGGCGAAGGTGATCTTTTCAGACGAGAACAAGCGTGTCAGGATGAACGGGATCGTACATCCGGCAGTGAAAGCATATGTGATAGCAGAAGCGAAAAGAGAGAGACAGGAAGGAAAGCTTGCACTGCTTGTTTTGGAAGCGGCACTTTTAATTGAAGAACATTATGATGAAATTTGTGATGAACTCTGGTATATTTATACCAGAGAGGAAATCCGCGAGGCAAGACTGATGGAATCCCGTGGGTATTCCAGAGAGAAGGTACAGCAGATTTTTTCGAGTCAGTTGAAGGAAGCAGAGTACCGGAAACATTGCAGTGTTGTGATCGACAACAATGAAGGGTTAGAGGAAATGCAGAGACAGATTGATGAGGCAGTGTGCGCTATCTGATGGATTTTGCAGACAATTGGAACGGATCAGGGAATTACAAAGAAAAGGTAAGTGAGAGGACACTACAGATGAATGAAACACAGACATTCGAACAGCCATATGTATTTGGACTGGACATTGGAACACGAAATGTAGTAGGTACGGTTGGATATAAGGAAGGAAATGAATTTGTCGTTGTGGCACAGTATGTCATGCAGCATGAGACAAGGGCGATGATCGATGGCCAGATTCATGACATTGGCCGTGTGGGAAAAGTGATCCAGACGGTAAAAGAGGAATTGGAGAAACAGATTGAATGTCCGCTGACAGAAGTATGTATCGCAGCAGCCGGTCGTGTGTTAAAAACAGTAACGACAAATGTAGAATATGAATATCCGGAAGAGACCGTTGTTACGAAGGAAGATATCCATACACTGGATCTGCTTGGAATTGAAAAGGCACAGTCCATATTAAAAGAAAAAAATGACACAAAATACAAGTTCTACTGCGTGGGATATTCTGTTGTGAAATATTATCTGAATGAGGAGGTTTATTCCAACATCGAGGGACATAAGGCAGAGGTGATCAGTGAGGATATCATTGTGACATTTCTGCCGGAGGATGTTGTGGACGGACTGTATTCCGCAGTGGCGCAGGCAGGTCTTGACGTCGCCAATATGACATTGGAGCCTATTGCGGCGATCGATGTTGCAATCCCGGAAACATTCCGCATGCTGAATATCGCACTGGTCGATGTCGGAGCCGGAACATCAGATATTTCTGTCACGAAAGATGGAAGTATCATCGCCTATGGTATGATTCCGCTTGCAGGGGATGAACTGACAGAACTGATCGTGCAGCATTATCTGGTCGATTTCCAGACTGCAGAGCGCATCAAACTTGCAAGTTCGACCGGGGAGATGATCACATACAAAGATATCATGATGATCGAGCACTCCATTCCGGCGAAGGAAGTGTGGGAACTGGTAGAGCCGGTGGCAGATAAAATGACAACAGCAGTGGCAGAGAAAATCAAAGAGTTAAATGGCGGACAGACTGTCAGTGCTACATTTGTCGTTGGTGGAGGCGGAAAAATCCACGGTTACACCGAGATGCTGGCAGATAAACTTGGACTTCCACAGGAGCGTGTCGCTCTCCGAGGTGAGGAAGTACTGCAGGAAGTAACCTTTGAACAGCCGGATATCGAAAAAGATCCGCTCATCGTAACACCAATCGGTATCTGTTTGAATTATTATGACCAGAAAAACAGTTTTATCATGGTACATTTGAACGGCGAACGGATTAAGATGTATGACAACAATAAGCTTCTGATCATGGATGCCGCATTACAGGCGGGAATAGCCAATGAAGATCTGTTTCCAAAACGTGGAAAAGAAGTGAACTATACCGTCAATGGTGTGGCAAAAGTGGAGAGAGGTCTGCCAGGGGAATCTGCCGTGATCACTATGAATGGAAAACCGGCAAGTATCAATACCAGGTTAGAACCGAATTCAGAGATCGAGATCTGTCCATCCACTGTGGGAGCAGATGCCATGATCACCATCGAACAGTTAGAGGAGTATCACACATCCACCATAACATTTATCGTCAACGGCAAGAAAATCGTATGCCCGCGCTTTGTTGAGGTAAACGGTAAATTAGAACCAGCCTCTTATGTGATCAAAGAGGGAGACGAAATTGAGACGAGGGCTTATTATACTGTCGAGCAGATCGCAGAATTTATGGACGTGGAGATCGACACGGAAAAAGAGATCATTGTGAATAACCGTGTGGTCGACCTGAATTATCTTGTCTATGAGAACTTTAATATTGAGTGGACGATTTTGTCTTTCCGTACACATGAGTCTGATACAACAGAAGAAAAGATTGCCGAGAGCATGAAAGAAGCAGCAGATACCACAGAGGTATCGGAGGAGAATGTTTCAGACAGTGAGGCAGCAGGTGAGACAGAGGACAGCACACCGGTGGATGATGCATCTGAGACAGCGGATGAAAGTCTTGCAGATAACGAAACTTCGGATGATGCAAAAGAGAAGGAAACACATTCTGTGGAAGTTATCATCAATGGCACACCGGTTAAGCTGACGGGAAGAGAGTCCTATATGTTTGTGGATCTTTTTGAATTTTACGAATTTGACCTTTCTGCCTCTGCAGGAAGAGCGATCATTACAAAATTAAATGGTCAGAACGCCCAGTACACCGCAGAATTAAAAGACGGTGATGTGATCGAACTGGCTTGGAAAGAGAAATAGATTTATGGAATTATGCAGTATTGCAAGCGGAAGTAGCGGAAATTGTATCTGCGTCGGTTCGGATGACTGTCATGTGCTGATCGATGCGGGAATCAGTGGAAAAAGGATTGAGAACGGTTTAAACAGTATTGATCTAAAGACTGCAGATATGCAGGGAATCCTCATCACACATGAGCATATCGACCATATCGCAGGACTCGGAGTGATTGCAAGAAGATATGGCATTCCGATGTATGCAACAAGGGAAACCGTTGATGCTATTTTACATACAAAAACCGTTGGAAAAATAGACGAGGCACTTTTTCAGGTGATCGAGCCGGAAAGGGAGTTTACAATCGGTGATCTTACGGTCGAACCGGTGTCCATCTCCCATGATGCGGCAGATCCGGTTGCCTACAAGATCAGACAGCAGGAAAAGAACGTGGCAGTCATGACAGACCTTGGAACCTATGACGACCATATTGTGGAGAAGCTGCAGAATGTGGACGTGCTGCTCTTAGAAGCCAACCATGATGTGCGCATGCTTCAGGCAGGAGCATATCCATATCCTCTGAAACAGCGTATCCTTGGGGATAAAGGACATTTGTCGAACGAGCGGAGTGGACAATTGTTAGGAAAAGTGCTCCACGATCATTTGAAACATATCGTGTTAGGACATCTGAGCAAAGAAAATAATTATCCGGAGCTTGCCTATGAGACGGTACGTCTGGAAGTGGAGCTGGGAGATAACCCTTATAAGGGTGATGATTTCCCAATGTTTGTGGCGAAGCGTGACGAAGTATCGCAAAAAATAGTATTCTAATAACATTTATTAGATGATTTAATAAATAAAAAGAGCTTAAGTAGTGGATATAATAAAAAGAGTATGCTAATATGGAACATAATTAAAAATTATCTTGGTAACGTGAGAAAAATCTGACGGAACCGGGCAGGATACAGTGAGGAGGCATGAACCATGGAACATAATGCAAATAAAACCATTATTACAGTAGTAGGAAAAGATACAGTAGGTATCATTGCAAAAGTCTGTACTTATCTGTCAGAAAATGGAGTAAATGTTTTAGATATTTCCCAGACCATCGTATCTGGATACTTCAATATGATGATGATCGTTGACATGACAAAGGCTGCAAAAGCTTTTGCAGACTGCCAGAAAGATCTGGACGTATTGGGCGAGGAGATCGGCGTATCGATCAAGTGCCAGAAAGCAGAGATCTTCGATATGATGCACAGAATCTAGGGAGGAAAGCAGTAAATGATTAATTTCTTTGAGGTAAATGAGACAAATAAAATGGTCGAACAGGAAAATCTTGATGTCCGTACCATTACCATTGGTATCAGTCTCTTAGAGTGTATTGATTCCAATCTGGATAAATTAAATGACAATATTTATAACCGCATCACAACTGTTGCAAAAGATCTTGCCGCAGTGGGCGAGAAAATCGAGCATGAATTTGGAATTCCAATCGTGAACAAACGGATTTCCGTGACGCCGATCGCATTGGTAGGTGGTTCTGCATGTAAGACACCGGAAGATTTTGCAACGATCGCCGACACATTAGACCGTGCCGCTGAAAAAGTGGGAGCAAACCTGATCGGCGGATATTCTGCACTGGTTTCCAAGGGAATGACAACAGCAGATGAGATGCTGATCCGGTCTATTCCGATGGCACTTGGCAGAACGAACCGTGTGTGCAGTTCGGTCAATCTTGCGTCTACAAAGACAGGTATCAACATGGACGCAGTCAAATTAATGGGTGAGATTTTATTAGAGGTGGCGGAACAGTCGAAAGACCGTGATTCCGTGGACTGTATGAAGCTTGTAGTGTTCTGCAATGCGCCGGATGATAATCCGTTTATGGCAGGAGCTTTCCATGGCGTGACAGAGGCGGATGCGATCATCAATGTCGGAGTCAGTGGACCGGGCGTTGTTAAGACAGCTCTTGAAAAAGTGCGTGGCGAGAATTTTGAAGTGCTCTGCGAGACAATCAAAAAGACAGCGTTTAAAGTAACACGTGTCGGACAGCTTGTCGCACAGGAGGCATCAAGACTTTTAAATATTCCATTTGGTATCGTCGATCTGTCTCTGGCACCAACACCGGCAATCGGAGACAGTGTGGCAGACATTCTCTGCGAGATCGGCTTAGAGTATGCAGGAGCACCGGGAACGACAGCAGCTTTGGCATTGTTAAATGATCAGGTGAAAAAAGGTGGCGTCATGGCATCCTCTTATGTCGGCGGTCTGAGTGGCGCATTCATTCCGGTCAGTGAAGACCAGGGAATGATCAATGCAGTTCAGGCTGGTGCCATCACTTTGGAAAAATTAGAGGCGATGACCTGCGTATGCTCCGTTGGTCTTGACATGATCGCAATTCCGGGTGATACAAAGGCAACTACGATCTCCGGTATGATCGCAGATGAGATGGCGCTCGGTATGATCAATCAGAAAACAACAGCCTGCCGTCTGATCCCGGTCATTGGAAAAGGCGTTGGCGAACAGGTGGAATTTGGTGGACTGTTCGGTTATGCACCGATCATGCCGGTAAATCAGTTTTCATGTGATGACTTTATCAACCGTGGCGGAAGAATTCCGGCACCAATCCACAGCTTTAAAAACTAGAATTCAGGACTGCTCACTTTTGTGGGCAGTTTTTTTCGTTATGGTTCATCCGTCAGCAACGGTTATCCGAGAAAAGAGTGAGTTTTATTATATATTAATACAACTTATATAACTTAGTAAATAAATTCATGACACTAATAAGAACTAATCCATTGTAAAAATAAAACTGCAATGCTAATATAAAAAGGTATTGAATCATTACACAGATAAATGAACTTTGTAGAACAGAGGAGAGTAGGAGGATTTATGAAATCAATCTCATTAGCAAATGAACTTGCAGGAAATTCTTATCCAGGACGTGGAATCGTCATCGGAAAATCCGCAGATGGTAAATATGCAGTAACTGCTTACTTTATTATGGGTAGAAGTGAGAACAGCCGCAACCGTGTGTTTGTTGAGGATGGGGAAGGAATCCGTACACAGGCATTTGATCCTTCGAAATTAAGTGATCCAAGCCTGATCATTTATGCTCCGGTTCGTGTACTTGGCAATAAAACAATTGTTACCAATGGGGATCAGACAGACACGATTTATGAGTTGATGGATAAACAGCAGACGTTTGAGCAGGCATTAAGAACCAGAGAGTTTGAGCCGGATGCTCCAAACTATACACCAAGAATTTCAGGAATCATGCACATTGACAATGGAACTTACAATTATGCGATGTCTATCTTAAAGAGCAATAACGGAAATCCGGACGCATGTAACCGTTATACATTTGCATATCAGAATCCGGTTGCCGGAGAAGCACATTTTATCCACACTTATATGGGAGACGGAAACCCGCTTCCAAGTTTTGAGGGAGAACCAAAGCTTGTTGGTCTGGAAGGAGACATTGATACCTTTACCAGTCTGGTATGGGAAAATCTTAATGAGGAGAACAAAGTTTCCTTATTTGTACGTTACATTGACATTGAAACCGGAAAATACGAGACAAGAATTGTAAATAAAAATAAGTAAAGACCATAAATTTTTAGAAAATCAAAGATAAGCAGGAGCGGAGATTAAGATGAAAGAATTAGAGTTAAAATACGGATGTAATCCAAACCAGAAACCATCCAGAATTTATATGGAAAACGGCGAGCTTCCAATCAAAGTGTTAAACGGAAAACCGGGTTATATCAACTTTTTAGATGCATTTAACGGCTGGCAGCTGGTAAGTGAATTAAAAAAAGCAACCGGACTTCCGGCAGCAACCTCTTTTAAACATGTATCTCCGGCTGGAGCAGCAGTTGGACTTCCATTGTCTGAGGTAGAGCGCAAAATCTATTGGGTAGACGATATGGACGTAGAGTTCACACCGCTTGCAAACGCCTATATCAGAGCCAGAGGCGCGGACAGAATGTCTTCTTTCGGCGATTTCATTTCCTTATCTGATGTCTGTGACAAAGAGACAGCACTTGTAATCAAACGAGAGGTGTCTGATGGTGTGATCGCACCGGGCTATACAGATGAGGCACTTGAGATTTTAAAGGCAAAGAAAAAAGGAAACTACAACGTGATCGAGATCGATCCGGATTATGTACCGGCTCCAATCGAACATAAAGAAGTGTTTGGAATCACATTTGAACAGGGAAGAAATGAACTTGTGATCGATGAGCATTTCTTTGACAACATCGTGACAGAGAATAAGGAAATCCCGGATTCTGCAAAAATGGATCTTGCCATTTCCATGATCACATTAAAATACACACAGTCCAATTCCGTATGCTATGTCAAAGGTGGACAGGCAATCGGTATCGGTGCCGGACAGCAGTCCAGAATTCACTGTACCAGACTGGCCGGCTCTAAGGCAGATAACTGGTGGTTACGCCAGTCTCCACAGGTGCTCGGACTTCAGTTCTTGGATAAGATCGGACGTGCAGACAGAGATAATGCGATCGATCTCTACATCGGTGAGGACTATATGGATGTGCTTGCAGATGGCGCATGGGAGAATATTTTTAAAGTAAAACCGGAAGTGTTTACAAGGGAGGAAAAACGCGCATGGTTAGATAAAAACACCGACGTTGCGCTTGGTTCCGATGCATTCTTCCCATTTGGAGATAATGTGGAACGTGCTCATAAGAGTGGAGTGAAATACATCGCCCAGCCAGGCGGTTCCATCCGTGACGATCATGTCATTGCAACCTGTAATAAATACGGCATTGCCATGGCATTCACCGGAATCCGCTTATTCCATCATTAATTATAATATTATTTTTGCAAAAGGAGGAACATTCCATGAGCGAAGTATATGAAAAATTAATGAAATGCTATAAAAGTGTCCGGGAGAAAACAGATTTCGTCCCGGAGGCGGCACTTATTTTAGGTTCCGGACTTGGGGATTACGCAGATGATTTAAAAATTGAGGCATCGATCAATTACGCGGATATCGAAGGTTTTCCGGTATCCACGGTGAAAGGACATAAGGGAAGATTTGTGTTTGCCCATGTGGAGGGCGTTCCTATGGTGATCATGCAGGGACGTGTGCACTATTATGAGGGATATCCGATGTCGGATGTAGTGCTTCCAACACGCCTTATGGGACTTCTGGGGGCAAAAAAAATCATTCTGACCAACGCAGCAGGCGGTGTGAATTACAACTTCGAACCGGGAGATTTTATGCTCATCACAGATCACATCACAACTGCGGTCCCGAATCCCCTGATCGGAGAAAATATTGACGAACTCGGAACGAGATTTCCGGATATGAGTGAGGTGTATGCACCGGAATTACAGGAAAAAGTGAGAAAGGCGGCAGAAAAACTTCAGATACCACTGCAGGAGGGCGTTTACATGCAGTTTACCGGACCAAGCTATGAGACACCGGCAGAGATCCGCATGTGCAGGACATGGGGAGGCGATGCGGCAGGAATGAGCACCGCATGTGAGGCGGTGGCAGCCAATCATATGGGAATGAAAGTCTGCGGTATTTCCTGTATTACCAACCTTGCAGCCGGCATGTCAAAACAAAAGCTGGATCACAAAGAAGTGCAGGAGACAGCAGACCGTGTTTCCAGACAGTTCAAACAACTGGTCACAGAAGTGATCAGAACAATCTGAATCATTACAGCAGAACAATTTCACGGGTGTATTCATTTCGTGGGATTGTTCTGTTTTTTTGCGCAAGTACCTGTTCATAGAGATCAGCCGCAAAAATATCTTTTTCAAGAAGCCGGCAGGCGTCGTCAGAAAGTGTCTGTCTGGCATTTGCAAGCTTTCCTATCAGTGGAATATCCGTGTACTTTTTTATCTCACTAAGTACGCCAGAGGACGATTTTTTGAATCCAAGAGGACGGAGGTAAGAGACATAACCAAGCTGTTTTGCCTGCTTATAATCTTCGGCTGTCATATGCAGCAGAATATGCGTAAAAATACGGCTCATGCGTGCGTAAGTAATGTCGCGGCTCTGATTTAAGGCAGCAAACTGCGTGAAAGAGGAAAATTCACTGCGGTTCTTTTTCAGGCGGTTCGCAATTTCAATATTACAGTCGGCAAAGCAGGCAAGTGCTTCTGCCGGATAAAAAAGCAACAGATAATTTAAAATACCGGAAAAATCATCCGCTTCCAGATAAGTGGAGGAGGCGAGATATTCTGAAAAAATCCGGAAAGCTTCCTGTGGCATGGCAGCAGAAAGAGCTGCAAAATCCGGGGCAGAGCCGGAAGAACTGCCGGAAGAGCCAGCCTGTTTTAAAGTCTGCCGGATGGCAGAAGCAGAGGCATTTTTTAAGAGAATATCGGTGTCATGATATCCGGCACCTTCCCGCAGAATCGGATAAGGTGTAATCTGTGATCCGCAGGTTTTTAATGCTTTCAGGTATTCGATGCCAAGAATATTATTTGGTGTGGATAAGAGGCTGGTAAGCTGCTCTGTCTGCAAGGCAGCGTCGGAAGATTCAGCACTAAGATAAGATTTTAATGCCAGAATCCTGGCGGCAGGAAAATTTTTCCCTTCTTTTAAATAAATATTCAGGGCATCCTGATAGGAACGAGGCTCATCGACAAGAATGCCTGCGATTTTATTTAACTGGGAAAGGTCTGCATTTTCAGCGCCAAAACACAGGTAGTCGATACAGCCCATCCGTGTAAAGAGCGTGACACCTGCTCTGGCAAAATATTCTGCAGAAGCGCAGGCAAAAAGAGCAGGGAGTTCTAACACAAGATCCGCACCGCAGGAGAGTGCCATTCTGGCGCGTTCGTATTTGTCTGTGATGGCAGGTTCTCCCCGCTGCACAAAATTTCCGCTCATGGCGACAATGACATAATCGCTGTCTGTTTCCTCTTTTATTTTTGCTATCTGATAAGCGTGTCCATTGTGAAATGGATTGTATTCTGCAATAATGCCTGTAATTTTCATGGGATGATCCTTTCCTGGCTGTCTCAAAATGACTTAGTAGTAACATAACCATTTTTATAAGAAAAATCAAGTGACTGTTGAACCGTGATCCGTGATTGCAATGCGGATGATAAGAAATTAGTCATGGCAGCGTAGTTTTCTATCAGGAAACGCTAAGCGGAATCGTTAAAAAATTGACAAGATGTTTCGCATTAAATACACGAAATATGGCAAAAAGTGGCTTGCCGCACCAGAAAGAAAGGCGTATACTGAAGCTATATGTGGTCTGTCTGGAAAGACCCAAAAAGTACAATATGCCGTGAGGCACAATATAGTTGATAGAGGAGAAAAATCATGAACGTATTAGTAATTAACTGCGGTAGTTCATCACTGAAATACCAGCTCATTGATTCAGAAACAGAAGCAGTATTGGCAAAAGGTCTCTGCGAGAGGATCGGGATCGACGGAAGATTAGTTTACCAGAAAACAGGTCTTGACAAAGAGATTACAGAAGCTGCCATGCCAACGCACAAACAGGCAATCCAGATGGTACTGGACGCTATCGTAAATCCAAAGACAGGTGCTTTAAAGAGCCTTGCAGAGGTGGATGCTGTCGGACACCGCACAGTTCATGGTGGAGAGAAATTCGCATGCTCTGTTGTCCTGACAGAGGAAGTTCTGGCTCAGATTGAAGAGTGTAATGAACTTGCACCACTCCACAATCCGGCAAACCTGATCGGAATCCGTGCCTGCCAGGAATTGATGCCGGACGTTCCTATGGTCGGCGTATTTGATACCGCTTTCCATCAGACAATGCCGAAGAAAGCATACCTTTACGGTCTGCCTCATGAATATTATGAGAAATACAAAGTGAGAAGATACGG
>ERZ1034847.336-NODE-336-length-22537-cov-6.758740_pt1 | contig 22537 bp, 24 predicted proteins | sample MGYA00520633_ERZ1034847 | MGnify/ENA primary metagenome ERZ1034847 (study PRJEB33766, sample SAMN09781732) | gut metagenome | biome: gut microbiome | host: Homo sapiens | place: Madagascar | study: EMG produced TPA metagenomics assembly of the PRJNA485056 data set... | reverse complement strand
TATTGAGAAACAAAATATTGTTCATTTCTATTCAATGTCATTAGAAGCTTCTCCACATATCGCTAGCAGAAAAGAACATCAATGGATCGATCTACTTGTCTTGAAGGAAAAAGCAAATGTTGTCTTGAAAAAAAATCGACCCACGATTTTTGAATTAGCAGGTGGTCTGCTTTCTCCCATTAATGACTCGCAAACCATGTTAGACATGATCAAACTTTTGCAATTACCGGTTATTCTCGTTGCGGATAATTATTTAGGTGCAATCAATCATACGTTGCTAACGACTAGTTTATTACAAAGCGAAAGCATTCCAATAGCAGGTCTGGTTTTTAATTCAAGTAAAGCAAATGAAAAGAATGACATGGAAGATTTAAGCCAATGGATGACAGATAAGACAGGAATCACACAAATTGGCAAATTACCCTATTTAGAGGATTTAACTCATTGGTTAAAATCGAGAACAAAAAAAAGAGAACTTAGTAAGGAGTGGCATTTAAATGTATACAAATAGGCGAGATATCACCATGATGGCGATGATGATGGCATTATTGATCATCACAGCAAAACTAGTGATTCCGTTACCACTATTCGATTATTTATCTTTACAAATTATAACGATTTATCTGATTTATCCTTTATTAGGAACAAAATACGGGCTCATTGTCACATTCAGTTATTTGATCCTAGGGCTCATTGGATTACCGATTTTTGCTAGTGGCGGAGGTATTTTTTATATTTTTAAACCTAGTTTTGGCTTTCTACTATCTTTTGCAACTTTCCCACTGATTCAAGCTACACTGTCAAAATTGTTCTGGCGCAGAAAATGGCTCCCATTAAAAAAAATCCTGATCATTAACTATTCAGGATTACTTTATCTCTATTTAATCGGTCTGTTGTATAAATGCTTGATTTTATTCTTTTACCTTAAAGAAACGAATGTTCTTTACAGTGTGCTAGCAGTTTCGACATTGATTGATTTAAGTTGCGATATCTTACTTGTGTTCGTAGCTAGTTTGCTTACCTATAAGTTATTGCCACTCATTCATAAGCACAAACTAGCAAACCAACTCTTTATCTCCTAATAAAAGCCGCTATTTCAGCGATTGGAAAAGAATCGAACCATCGGCTTAAAATGGATACTGATTGATTGACTTAAAAAATCTTACAAAATTATGAAAGAAAATAAACCGAAGAAGAGGTTGAGACAACTTTGTCCCAGTCCCCCTTCGGTTTATTTTTCCGTATTGACTTACTCTATCGTACGACAGAATGTACAACAGAATGATCTGGTTACTTCATGAACCAGTTAGGCCCACAAATCATTAACAAGCTTATTATATATTTACTTGATCAACGTTGCCCCGAGGACTGTTTCAAAATGACGTAGTGCCCAGTCATGACCGACTGGATCAAAGCTAGCTACAGCATCTTCAAAAATAAACAGTTGATAGCCTAAATTATATGCATCAATAGCTGTGTGCAACACACAAATGTCCGTACATACGCCAGTCAAATAGAGTTCAGTGATCCCCCGCTCACGGAGCCGAATATCTAGATCTGTTCCACTAAAAGCAGAGTAATGCCGCTTATCAATCCAATAGACATTGGCTTGTTCTTGAGCTCTTTCGTAAACAGCTTGTAGCGAACCATAAAGGGCACGACCATTGGTGCCAATCACGTTATGCGGAGGAAATAGTTTATTTTCAGGATGGAAGTTATCCGATGGGTCATGCGCATCAATCGCAAACACCACAAAGTCTCCCTCTTCGATAAACTTTTTCGTGTGAGTCGTCACTGCTTGTTCAATCACTTGACCAGCTTTACCTGTCGTTAATTTCCCGTCATCTGCCACAAAATCATACGTGTAATCAATCGAGATCAATGCTTTCATTAATGGGCTCCTTATACAAGATGTTTGACAAATTCGATTACCATCTCAGCAGAACGTTTCCCTGCATCTTCAATAAACTCATCAAAGGTTTGTGTCGCTGCATGATCAGCAGTATCACTCATCGCACGAACGATCAAGAAAGGAATATTGAACTGACGAGCCGTTTGTCCAACAGCCGCTCCTTCCATTTCACAAGCCAACGCATCTGGAAAGTTTGTTAAAATCTCTTCTACTTTTTCGGAAGAATCAACAAACGTATCTCCAGTAACGATCAAGCCTTCTTTCACATTCAGATCTATCGCTTTGGCTGCTCTTGCCATCTCTGTGCGAAGATACGTACTTGCTTCATAATAAAGCGGCATCCCTGGTATTTGTCCTGGCTTATAGCCAAATCCGGTTGCATCTGCATCGAAATAAGCTACTTTATCAGAGATTACGATATCGCCTACTTGTAGCCCTTGTCCGATACCACCCGCTGAACCTGTATTGATGACCATATTCACACCATATTGTTGGATCAATAAACTAGTAGTGACTGATGCCAAAACTTTACCGATCCCTGAACGAACCACAATTACTTCATGTCTTCCTAAAGAGCCTGAAATGAACAATGCTCCTGCTCGTTCCCATGACAAGGGTTCACTTAGCTTTTCTCTTAAAATTTTGATTTCTTCTTCCATTGCACCGATAATACCGATTTTCATAGCTTTTTCCTTCTTTCTAAATAAATGCGACCGCAAAAAATACGACACACAATAATAGAATAACAATAATCAAGGATTTCATCAAAAATGAATTCCACTTCGTCGTTTTTTCACGTTCACCGATTCTTGTTTTTGTGATAGGTTTGTTCCGTTTTTGTTCCTTTCGATAAAAACTAGCAATTTTCTTTTCTTCTTGCTGATAAGCAGCCTCTTCTTTTCTTTGCCGTTTTAATGACTCTTGGGCTTGCGCCTGCTGTCGTTTACGTAATTCACTTCTCGTAATCAGCGGTCCTTTGGCCATCAGCCGATCCCTCTACTTTCCTTTAATCAATAGCTCCCAATATTGGATCGCATACATGGTTTTCGCATCACAGATCAGTTGATCATCTATTGCTTGTTTAGCTTCTGCGAAAGTCAGTGCATATAATTCAAGCACCTCATCTTCATCTTGAGCCAACGGATTCTCTACTTTCTGTAAATCAATCGCATGATAAATATGCATGATCTCATTTGCAAATCCTGGTGAAAGATACATAGATGAAACATGTTTGAGCTTTCTTGCCCGATACCCAGTCTCTTCTTCCAGTTCTCTTGCAGCGGTACGTTCCGGTGTTTGGCTTTCTTCTGGATCGATTTTCCCAGCAGGGATCTCCAAAATCACTTTTTCTAATGGTTTCCGAAACTGTTTCACTAATAATAAACGATTCTGATCATCAAATGCGATGATCCCTACACCACCCGGATGAAACACTAATTCACGTTTGGCAAGTTTTCCATCTGGCAGGCGGACGTCATCTACTGCAACATCGATGATTGCTCCGTGATAGATTTCCTTTCGTTCGATCGTTTTTTCTTCAAATTGCTCATATTCAAGCATCTTTCTCCCACTTTCTTTGTAATAATACCCGCTTTTCGTTTACTTTTCAATTTTTCTAGAGTTTTCTTTTAGTTTACCATAACTAAACCTTAGAAATTCTCTAAATCTACAAAATCCTCCTTTAGTCCCATACTCTTTCTTAGGTTGAGTGTGCTAAAATAAGGGTGGAAATGAGAACAACGCTTCATTACTTAAAATGGATGGAATATATATGGAGGGCTTATTATGCGAAAATTAAATTGGCGATGGATCTTAGGTCTATTGTTGGTGTTTCTTTTGATTCGTCAAGGTCACTTTTCTTTAGTAACAGTCATTTTGATTATCGGTGCAGCTTTAGTGATTTGGGGAATCTTTGGCTCTGGCAAGAAAAAATCAGCAAAAAATGAAATGCCCGATTTATCTGATGAACTTGAATCACATTATACAAAAAGCGGGATGACACCTAGTGAGATTACTTTCTTTAGACAGACAATGAATCAAACGAAAGTCGAAATTGAACAATTGCAACAAAACATGCAACAAACAGCCAAACTAAAAGCTGTCGATCTTCGTCACGATACAGTGAAGGCGGCCAAAGCACTCTTCAAAGCATTGGTGAAAGAGCCCAACCGATTACACGAAGCAAGTCAATTTCTTTATACTCACTTACCAAACTTAGTCGATTTGACCAATAAATATATTGAGATCAACGACCATGAAATCAAAAACAAACAGACTTACGAAAAGCTCGAAGAAAGTTCACAAATCATTGATCAACTAGCACATCTGATTGCTCAAGACTATCAACAATTTGTCTCTGAAGATTTAGATGATCTAGATGTAGAAATATCAGTTGCGAAACAAAGCTTAAAACGAGAGAATCTATCTGATGATAACAATCAATCTCAATGATCGGTTAATAGAATCATAAAGGAGTGTTTTGTTTCTTAGACACTCCTTTTGCTTATCCTTTCTTTTGTTTATCCTTTATAATAGATGAATAAGATGAACAACTGTTTTTTTACAAAAATGATAACATTGAACCTATCGCATCACATTGAACCACGAGGAGGAGTTTTAAATGGATAATAAACCTAAAGAGGTAACACCTGTAAATGACACGTTAGATGATTTGTTAAATAATCCGTTCTCTACCCCAACAGATAAATTAACCCAAACACAACAGTCAGAAATCAATGCTTTGCAAGAACAACAAACCGCTGCACGCTTGATTGATAAACTACCTGCTGAACGACAAGAGCAAGCCAAAGAGCTAGCAGCTAAAATCGATGTTTCAGATGCACAGTCGGTGATCAGCTACGGTTCTGCTGCTCAAACGAAGTTAAGTGAATTTTCACAATCCATGTTAAATCATGTACAGGCACAAGATATTGGTCCTGTCGGAGATTCATTGACTGAATTGATGTATCGTCTGCAAGAAGCAAATCCTGATGAATTGCGAGCTGGCGAAGGCAATATTTTCCAACGGATGTTTGGCAAAGTAAAACAATCGATCTATGAAGTGACTGCAAAATATCAAAAGATCGGTGCCCAAATCGATAAAATCTCTGTTAAACTAGAAAAAGAAAAAGACGGGCTTTTAAAAGATAATTTGATGCTCGAACAACTCTATCAAAAAAACAAAGATTATTTTGATGCACTGAATATTTATATCGCAGCTGGCGAATTGAAGATGGAAGAACTTCAAACAACGATCATTCCTAAAGCAATGAAAAAAGCCGAAGAAACAGGCGATCAAATGGATGTTCAAATTGCAAATGATTATACTCAATTTCTAGATCGTTTAGACAAACGAACCCATGATTTACGTTTGGCAAGACAGATCACTATCCAGCAAGCACCACAGATCCGTTTAATCCAAAATACTAACCAAGCGTTAGCAGAAAAAATCCAAGCATCAATCGCAACAGCGATCCCTCTATGGAAAAATCAAGTAGTGATCGCCTTGACGTTACTTCGCCAAAAAGATGCGGTAACTGCCCAACGTCAAGTTTCTGAGACAACTAATGACCTTTTGAAGAAAAATTCAGAAATGTTGAAAATCTCTGCTATTGAAACAGCAAAAGAAAATGAACGTGGGATCGTTGATATTGAAACCTTACAAACAACTCAAAATGATTTGATCGAAACGATCCAAGAAACATTACGCATCCAAAAAGAAGGAAAAGAAAAACGTCGTCATGCAGAAGTCGAACTTGGTCATATGGAAGACGACTTGAAACAAAAATTACTCGATTTAACACAATAAGAATGATCTATATGGATCAATCAAAAAAGCTCTAGATTTTTGATGTTGGTGAAATTCGCCAACATCTTTTTTATGCTTTAAAAGGATAGAAAAGACACCCCGAAATCCTTCAAAATGAATTTGGCTAACCAATTCATCGAAGGACTCAAGATGTCTTACACTCGTCTTATCAAAGATATTTTAACTATTTTAAGCTTAGGTTAATCGAATAGAACGAAGCATCAATTTTGTTGATTCATTTTACTATGTTGGTACCCATAACCAAAGTAAATCACTAATCCAATCGCCGTCACGATACCGAAGACGATCCATGTGACTGGTTGTAAACGAAGCATCAATACCAAGCATGTACCGATAGATATAATCGGTAATATCGGTACAAATGGCACTTTAAATTCACCGGCTTTTGGTTTACCAAACATTTTTCTTAGTTTAAGTAATCCTAAGCTGACTAACATCAAATAGGTCAACGCCATGATGTTTGTTAGTTCAGCGAGAATATTCAATGGGAAGAAACCAGCGAAAAATAAAGCCGCTACCCCAGCTACAAAAGTCGCCTTTCTAGGCGTCCGATGCTTTTCATCGATCTCTGTCATAAATTTAGGTAAAAGACCGTCTTTACTTACAGCAAACAATAACCGAGCTAGCGAATACATCATAGAAATCGTTACGGTCAAGAGCGTCAAAATGGCACCGACTGCAATCACAGCTCCGATTGTTCCATGACCAACGTAACGCATCGCAAAGGCAACTGGGTCACTGACCCCTAATTCAGTAAACGGAACAATCCCCGTTAAAATCAAGGTAACTACGATGTATAAAGCTGTGGCAATCAAGATCGAACCAATGATCCCTCGAGGAACGTCTTTTTGTGGCTCTTTCACTTCTTCGGCTGCCATTGCAACTGAATCAAATCCCAAGAAAGCGAAGAAGACTAGAGCTGCTCCATCTAAAACGCCTGAAAAACCAAATGGTGTAAATGGTTGCCAGTTTTCAGGTTTTACAAAGAAAATCCCTACAACGATAAATAATGCAATAATACCGAATTTCACAAAAACCATGATATTATTCAATCTTAATGCTTTTTTGGCTTCTAAAGAAACGATGTATGTCACAAATATGACAACGAACACTGCGATCAAATCGACATAGGTGCCATTGTCAGGATTATAACCACTGGTCAAGGCTTGTGGCAAATGGACTCCAAAACCTTCCAAGAACCCTTGAACATAACCAGACCAGCCGGAAGCAACCGACGAAACTGCTAATAGAAATTCGCCAATCAACAACCAACCTGTTAACCAGGCGGCAAATTCACCAAAAACAACATAAAGATACGCATACGGGCCACCAATGACTGGCACACGTGAGGCAAACTCAGCAAAGCTTAACCCCGATAAAATGACAACGATTGCAGCTAAAACGAATGAAAGTGACAGTGCTGGACCCGCATTTTGATTGGCCGCAACCCCTGTCACTACAAATATTCCTGTGCCGATAATTGCGCCAATTCCAAGCATAATTAAATCGGACGTTTTCAGATCTTTCTTCATCCCACTTGTGTGGTTGAGATTGATTTCTTTCTTACGAAACAAATCCATGGCAGTACCTCCCTATTTTAGGTTGGAAAACGGCCATTAAGCCGTTTTCATATACCCTAAAATGATACCACCTAAAATGACTAAAAGGCAACCGACAATAACGTAAACAAGTTCTTTTTTCGTTTTCTTTTCTCCCAAAATGAAAATACCACCTAAAGTTGAGATGATAATCCCCATCTGTGATAATGAAAATCCAACAGCTAAACCAAGTGATTTAACAGTTAAGAGCATGCACACGTTCCCAATTCCCCATAGCAAACCACAAATCATGTTCTTCCAAACAAATTGATCCACTTTCACTTTACGAAAGGCAAAGAAACTTGCACCTAAGATCATTCCGATACTTTGAGGTAAGATGATTGACATCGCATCCAAGTTAGCCCAGTTCACAATGATCGTATAAACACCATAACCAATCGTTGAATAGATCAATGCTCTAAACCCTTTACCAAAATCAAGCATTTTATTGTCAGTATCAACTTTTCCTTCATCATCTTGGCGTGCTGTTAAATAGGCACCGCTAACAAGAAGTGCTAAAGCTAGGATACCGTATACATAATCTTTCGTTTGTGTCCATTCATGAAAGAAAACGGCTCCCGCAATCGTATTCAAAATTAATTGAAAACCAGTCGATAAAGGCAAACCAACAGAAACGCCCATAAATTTCATTCCATGGAACTGTCCGTTTTGACCAACACTCCAAGCTAACCCAGAGAGGAATCCAATCAAGAAAATCCATGGTGTGATTGTTGGGCTAACGATGAAAAAGCCAACTAATGAAAAGATAAATGCACCAATCGTCATCCCTAATGTCTGTTGATTGGCATCGCCACCAATTTTCCCGCTTACTAAACCAATACTTCCCCATGCTACCATAGGGATTAATGCTATTAAAATTTCCATAACTAATCTCCTTTTATTTCACATGATATGAAACTTATCAGCGAAAACGTTCACAACACAAGAAGTTTTTTTCGATTCTAACTATTTTCTAACGTTTCTCATTATAGAAATTTAAGATTGGGAAAAACAGGGTCATCGTTGTTCCCTCTCCTACAATTGATTCAGCAAGTAGTTGGATCCCAAGTTTTTCAGCTAAGGATTTAGCCAAATAAAGCCCTAAACCAGTAGAATGTGTTTTACTCAATCGTCCATTAGAACCTGTGAATCCTTTGTCAAAAATCCGCGACAAGTCTTCTTTAGGAATACCGATGCCCGAGTCTTTGATGGCTAAAGAGATCCCTTGTTGGTTCTTTTCGATCGAAATGATGATTTCTCGATGGTCAGGTGTATATTTAATCGCATTGCTCAAAATTTGTTTGAATATAAAAGCTACCCACTTGGCATCTGTTAAAACTCTTTGATCTTCCCCAATAATCTCATACCGAAGATTTTTTTGAATAAAGTAATTCGCCTGACTGCGAATCACTGGCTGAATGATGCTTTTTAATTCATACTCTTGGATTAAATAATCTCTCGAAAAACTATCCAACCGTGCATAATAAAGAACTTGTTCTACATATTCATCGATTTTGGCTAGTTCGTTTTCTAGTAGGGTATATTTTTGATCATCAATATCAAATTCAATCGAACGCACCAAGAGTTCAGAGGCTGCTAAAGGCACCTTGATTTCATGGACCCACGAATCAATGTAATCTTTTTGATCCTGTTGGTTACTAATCGCCTCTTGCATGACTTCTTGGTGCTCACGGATCAATTGATTGATATAATCTTCGACTAATTTTTCTTCTTCTGTATGACCGCCACTCAAATAACTTTGTAGCGGAGATATTTGTTTGAGATCGGCAAGTTTTTCCCACCAATGACGTTTACTTAAATAACGGACAAGTAAATAAAAAAACAAAAATACGGCTTGAATAAGCGCCAGATAGCCAACCATCGTCCAGTCGACTAAAATATTAGGTGCTAACCACATGACAAAAATCGTTAGCAAGACAAAAAAGAGCCAGCCTAAGAGCAACGACCATTGATCCTTTAAGTATTTAAAGAAATTCATTATTTATTTTCATCCTTTCAGGGAACAATATAGCCCTGCCCGACTTTTGTTTCGATATATCCTTTGATCCCTGCTTGTTCGATTTTCCGACGTAAACGATTGATATTGACTGTCAATGTATTGTCATCAACAAACCGCTCATCATCCCATAATGCTCTCAATAACTTTTCTCTGCTAAGGATTTTCCCATGTTGCTTCATCAAGATAAATAATAATCGGTATTCGTTCTTACTTAAATCGATGATTTCACCGTTGATTTCCATACTCCCATTATCAACATTCAACGTGATCCCATTATGACTCATGACTTCACTCGACAGTTCCCCATAATTGTATGAACGTCGCAATAAAGCATTGATTTTGGCAATCAGCACATCAATTTGAAAAGGCTTGGTGACAAAATCATCTGCGCCCATATTCATCGCCATGATCATATCCATATTGGTATTTCGACTGGAGATGAAAATAATCGGCACTTTGGAGACTTCTCGAATTTTTTGACACCAGTAGTAGCCATCAAAGACCGGAAGATTGATATCTAATAAAACAAGTTGAGGTTCTTCTTTTTCAAAGTCTGCAAATACTTGATTAAAATCAGAGGTACCGAACGTTTCAAACTGCCACTTTTCCAGTTCTTCCATGATGAGTTGGCGGATGATTTCTTCATCTTCTACAACCATAATTTTTGCCATCTTGTTGTCCTCCTACCTCTTTCTTGCTATAACCATAACAAAGAAGGCCGAACGTGACAAGTAACCATATTTTCAACTATTTCCCTCTCCATACGCCTTACATCTGAAACGATGGGTTTATTCCTCAATATTTAGTCACGTAGTTGATTCTTTCATCGCAAATATTTTGACTATTCTTAAACTTTTGAAGGGCTCTTTATTTCTTTCCGTCCAAAAAACAAAAAAGTTTGTAAATAAAGCAAGGAACTTCCTCCGACTAAAACCACATAAATAGGTCCCAGGAAGAATAAAAAAAGCAGTAGTAGCAGTGTTCCCCCTAAATGTAAGAGAGCGTTTTTCCATTGATAAAAAAATAAAATAAAATAAAAGCAGTAAAAAGAGGGACTTCGTTTGCTCTCTCTAGTTGGAGCAACATACGGTAGCTAACCATCACGATACTTAAAAAAAGGACACTTAACGAAGCATACATCAATATCAATCCCCATGCTCCGCCCCAGTAAAGAAAAATACGACTATCAATTAGTAAAAGCAATAAATAGAAACTGACTATGAGGTCTTGCTTACGATAGGTCAAAAAATTATGACGAAGTTCTTGCCAAAACAACGTATGGATCTTTTTCTCTTCGTTTTTGTGGTAGTGATAAATGGTAGACATAACCGTACGACTAGCACTGCCGATTGTCAACAGCGGTAAGCTAGTTAATAGCCATAAGAATTGCAAAATAAGCAATGACGGAATCCATTCAATGACTGTCAAAAAATGCTGATTGATTTTTTCACTATGAATTTTATTCATTTAGCCTTTTGACCCTCCTGTCAAATCCATTCCTTCAATAAAGTAACGTTGCGCAAAGAAGAACATCAAAATCGTTGGGATCAAAACAAGTGTGGCTCCTGCCATCAAATAATTCCATTGACTCGTCGCCTGATTTTGGAAAACTTGCAACCCAATCTGTAAAGTATACTTCTCTTGATCTTGGATGTATAATAACGGCCCTAAAAAATCGTTCCAAGCCGCATTGAATGAATTGATCGCAATCGTGATTAACGCTGGTTTAGTCAGCGGCAGCATCAGACGGCTCCAAATATAGAAATGATTTGCTCCATCGATTTCTGCCGCTTCAATTAATTCATCATTGATGGATAAATAAAATTGACGCATCAAAAATATATTAAATGCATTGCCGAAGAATGATGGAACGATCAATGGTAAATAAGTTCCTACCCAGCCTATTTTTGAGAATAGAACATATTGGGGGATCATGGTCACAAAACCTGGAATCATCATCGTAGAAAGGACTAAAGCAAACATTAGCTTTTTTCCTGGAAAATCTAATTTCGCAAACCCATAAGCAATGAAGGAATTCGAGAGAACATTGCCAAATACCACTAAGACTGTGATCAATAAAGTATTCCTTGCATAACGCCAGAAGGGGAAAGCAGTAATTGTATCCAGATAGTTTTGCCAAACAATTTTTTCTGGAAAAAAAGTTGGAGGATAACGTACGATCTCTTCCATTGGTTTTAAAGAAGTAAATACCATCCACAATAATGGTGTGATCAATACGAGCCCGATAGCCGTCATGAGGAGATAACTAACGATTTTTTTTGTTTGGCGGTTAACACTTGTTCTTTTGAAATATTCCATCATTTGCCATCAACTCCAGAGTAATAGACCCATCTAGGTGCCAGTTTCAAATTAATAAAAGTCAATACTAACACGATCAAAAATAGGATCATTGACATCGCCATTGCGTACCCCATGTCGAATGCGACAAAAGCTTTATTCCACATGTGAAGATTATAAAATAGTAAAGAGTTAGCTGGTCCACCTGTTCCATTTTTAGTCATCACATAAGCCTCTTGAAAAATTTGAAAAGAACCAATCGTTGAAGTAATCACATCGTAAAAGATAATCGGTGTGATCAATGGCAACGTGATATTTTTAAATTTCCCCCATACGCCAGCACCATCAATCGCTGCTGATTCGTATAAAGAGCGTGGAACGTTTTGCAAAGTCGCTAAATAAAGCAACATTGCTCCGCCAGAACTCCAGATTTTCATTAAAATCAAAGCTGGCTTTGTCCAGTTAGGATCAAACAACCAGGCTGGTCCAGAAATATTGAACCAACCTAGAAACGTATTGATCAACCCGGCAGAAGGTGAAAGCAGCTGCATCCATAAAATATAAACAGCAACACCAGATAGGACTGCAGGTAAATAAAACATCGTTCGGAAAATACTGATACCTCTGATCTTTTGGTTTAAAATCGTTGCTAGAAATACGCTAAACATTGTGGTTAAAGGAACATTGAATAGGACGAAATACACTGTATTGTATAATGATTTCCAAAAAAGATCATCGTGTAGAAACATCCGTCTAAAATTAGCTAATCCAATGAAATTCATTTTAGAAGTCAAATTATAATCAGTGAAACTTCCGATAACAGAAAAAAGCATGGGCCCTAACATAAAGACGACAAAGCCAATAATAAAAGGCGAGATAAATAAATAGGCCCATCTTGCCTCTTTTTTCTTTCGGATTGATAAACGCTTCATTTTCTTGCCTCCTTTTTTCTTTCAATTAGTCAACAGTTGATTAGTTATTTTGTTTTACTAGATTCTCCACCGCTTTTTGAGCATCAGCTAAACCTTCTTTCGGTGTTTTTGTTCCTAAGAGAATTTGATCGATTTGTTCGTTCACTAGTGTCGTATAATCTGGTGCTGCTAATGGGACAGGTGTAATGACCGTATTTTTGAAATTCTCATCAGCCATTTGATAGATCATTCGTCCCTTGTCACTTAGCTGTTCATTCTTCACTAAGTTCTCATTGGCTGTTTTACTTGCCATGATATCAAAACTCTTTTCGCCAAATTTTTCTTGAACTTCTGGTGAAGAAAGGTACTTGATAAAGTCATAAGAAGCTTCTGGATCTTTTGCCCCATAAGGTACTTCGAGTACAAAGCCGCCGCCCCATGACCAATGACCAGAACCTTTTTCTTTTTCTGGAAGCGGAATGACACCAAAATCAAAATCTTCTGGAGCATTTTCCATCAAGCTCGAATAATAATTGATATTTTGGGCACGCATTGCGACTAAACCTGAGATGAATGGATCAGAAACACCTGAGCCAAATTCTGCCTCTAATTTATTGATCGTATCTTTCCCATAATAGTCTTGCCAATCTTGGATCCACTCTAATGCTTCAACTTTATTCTTCGTATCGATTTTGATTTTGTCGTCTTGATCAAACCAGCTTGTCCCATTATCTGCATTTAATGCCCAGACATCTGCCCCTAAATTCCATAAAGGATAAAATCCAATTCGTGTGAATTCTTTTTTATCTTTTTTATCCAATTGATGGGCGTTTTTTTCTAATTCATCCCATGTAGTTGGTAAATCTTTTTCAGCGATTCCTGCTTCTTTAAATAATTTTTTATTATAAAAAATAACTTGAGTATCTGTGTTGAACGGAATCGCATAGGGATCACCTTTGTACTCCACTGTATCCCATAATTGTGGATAAAAATCTTTTGAGGTCTCTTCATCTACATATTTAGATAAGTTTGTGGCCTGTTGCGCTTCAGCTCTTTGAGCAACTGAATTGATATCTTGAACAATCACGTCTGGTGCATTCCCCGCTGTAATCGCTGACAATGATTTGGTCCAAATATCCTCCCACGGTTGGTATTTATAATTTACTTGGATCTTATCTTGTGATTGATTGTACTCGTCAATGATCTCTTCGATCACTTCTTTACGTGCTCCTGATCCCCAAAATGACCAGAAATCAATAGTTTTCTTCCCGTCACTTGTTTTTTCAGATGAACTAGCTGCGTTTGACTTTGCACTACTTGAACCACAACCTCCCAACAAAAATAATGCTGTACTTGCCAGCACCCCAGTAACTAACAACTTTTTCATTTTATCCCTCCGTTTTTTAATAAAAAGGTTATCTTTTGTCATTTGCAACCGATAACATTTTAATATAACGATATCATTTTAATCAGAAAATAACAATTTATTAGGCGTGCCTACTCATATATCAGATTAAATCTACCACTATATTTTTTCTAAGTATTTCCTTTGTATTTTCTCATTTTAAAGTGCAGAATGTAAATGTATTAATAAAAGATTAGGAGGAATTTTTGATGTTCAGACACCAAAAGGAATTACAGTTTGAAGCAAAACCAGATCGTCCGAATCCGTTAATCGCAAAATATTTACAAGAGCTTATCGGTGGACAATACGGAGAAATGAGTGTGGCAATGCAATACTTGTTTCAAGGTTGGAGCTGCCGAGGAGAAGAAAAATATAAAGACATGTTAATGGATATCGCAACAGAAGAACTTGGACATGTCGAAATGTTAGCAACGATGGTCGCACGATTATTAGAAGATGCGCCAGTTGAAGACCAAGAAGAAGCAATGAAAAAAGATCCTACGATCGGTGCAATCATCTCTGGTATGAATCCTCAGCATGCAATTGTCGCTGGCTTAGGACCACGCCCTGCTGATAGTGTTGGCAACCCTTGGAGTGGAGGTTATATCGTTGCAAGTGGAAACTTGTTAGCTGATTTCCGTGCCAATCTAAATGCTGAATCTCAAGGACGGTTACAAGTTGCTCGTATCTATGAAATGATCGATGACCGTGGCGTCAAAGATTTACTGGCAGTCTTGCTTGCAAGAGATAGTTATCATCAAAACTTATGGGCAAGTGCCGTGAAAGAATTGGAAGAAAATGAAGGCTCCATTCTTGTACCAAGTACGTTCAATCGTGAAAACGAACGAAAAGATATAGCCTATGACTTTTATAATTTCTCAGAAGGTGATGAAAGTAGTAAAGGCTCTTGGGCAAGTGGCGAAGCCTTAGATGGTGAAGGCGAATACCAATGGTTAGCAGAACCAAAAATTGAAGGTGATAAACCAAAATTACAACGGGTTACACCAAAAATGTATGGAACACCGCCAAGTAAAAAATAAAACATGCAAAAGTGGTTATGTCCAACATCCTTTGGGTCCTTACCACTCAACAGAATAAAAATAAGAATGATCGACCTGCAAGCCATTGCTGTCCTACTAAAGACAGTAGAAATGCTTGCTGGTCGATCATTTTTTAGCTTCTATTGGCATTTATAAGCCAAGAATAGTTTGAGACTCGTCACCATCATTTTTAGGACCGATAGAAAATTCTACCGGTCCTGTTTTTTATAAAAAAGTACTTATCTAAAGGTACTTACTTCTTCCTCAGATAGAAAAATCGTTTAAACTGTCACTACCTCAACATCAATATTTCCTCTTGTCGCTTTTGAATAAGGGCAGTAATCATGGGCATCTTCCGCTAATTGCTTGGCTTGTTCCTCGCTCACATCGTCAACATGTACTTCTAAGACCACACCGATTTTATAACCACCCTCATCAAGTGTGTAAAGTGAAACCCGTGCTTTAACTGTGGAGTCTACGGACAAATTAGCTTCTTTGATCATATGTTGCAGTGCACCATTGAAACATGAGGCATAGCCCGCAGCAAATAGTTGTTCCGGATTTGTTCCTTCAGCATGGATGCCTGGAGGAGTGATCTTCATTTGCATCGAACCATTTGGTGCTGCTACTTCGCCTTCTCGTCCGCCATGATTAATCATCGCTGTTTCGTATAATTTTTTCATTGTACTGCTCCTTTCGATATGACACTTCGTCTATTACCAGTGTAAGCATATCTAGCAATTTGTTCAAAAATTCTGCTCCTAGATTCATACTGCAACGATTGAGGACTTCTTGATTAACATGAGAATTTTAGTTTATTTTCTCATGAAAGTTACTTATTCAAAAACAAGGATGCCATCTTCAATGATTTTTCCAAAAAAGAGAAAAATACCACTCGTAAATAATAAAGTCATGTTTGTTCCCAAATAAATAGCTAATTTCTCTACACAATTTTTGATATGATTGATTCTAAGATAAAGAAAAACTAAAAAATTAACACCATAAACTAATACAGTCAAAAAAATTACTATGTTCGCAACCATTTTTACTTTTCATTTCCCTTCGCTTCCTTAGTATCCACTATCAGTGGTTCAACATTTGAGTATTTCTTTAAATGTTCCGCAAGTAGCTGTAAAACGTGTTGATTTTTTCCAACTTCATCATTTTCGATCTGGAGCACCAGTAATGGCTCATGCAAACTTGCTCGTAATAAAAACCAGCCATTCCCATATGGTTCTTTTAGATCGTAACGAATTCCTTCTTCATTTTCCGGATGAAATACCAGTCCCTCTTCGTTCAATTCGTTCGCTAGCCCTTGAATAATTGTTGCCCCTTGTTTTTTCGGATCCTCTCCACTAAGCCTTAACCTAATTTCTTGTACTTCTTGTGGCTGTTTTAAGTCGTGGATAATCTCTTCCAACGTTTGTTCTGTTTGTTTCAGTTCTGGCAAAAGCATCAAAATTTTTGCAATGACATAGGCACCATCATCTAAAAAATAATTTTCCTTGAATGCTGCATGTCCACTTGTTTCAATCGCTAACGGAACATCGATCCCTTCTTTATTGCATGCAATTGCACGATTGATGACATTACGATAACCTGAAATGTAACGATCTTGTCTGCCACCTTTTTCTTCAATAAACGTTTCTAGGTGATTAGACGTTGGTGAATTAGTTACGATCGTCGCTCCAGGGTATTCTTTTAACACGATCGTACTTAATAAGGCGATCAAATTGTTACGATTGATCACTTGACCACTTGCACTGACTACTGCCGAACGGTCAACATCCGTATCAAAGATCACTCCTAAATCGGCTTGATTTTCCAAAACAGCTTGCTTGATACTTGCCATGGCTTCAGCATTATCTGGATTCGGGATATGGTTCGGAAAATGACCATCGGGGTCTAAAAATTGCGAACCTGTCGTATCTGCCCCTAATCGTTGTAGTACTTTTTCAGCAAAAAAACCACCGGAGCCATTTCCTGCATCTACGATGATCCGCCAGCCAGCTAACGGTTTTGTGTCAGACATTCCTTTCTTTCTAATACCATTTTTGATTTTTTGAACTAAGTCTTCTGCATAAGGTGTTAACAGATCGGCTTTTTGGACTGTCCCCTTATGATTGGTTTTATTTGGTGTTGTTTCTGATAAAATAAATGCGATATCTTCTTTTTCTGCGCCGCCATTAGCTGTAAAAAACTTCATGCCGTTAAAGTAAAACGGCAAATGACTAGCTGTTAGCATCACACTTGTATCACACTGGAATTGAGAAAACTGAGTAGCCATAAACATCGCCGGTGTCGTAGCTAACTCAAAATCAAGAACATTTATGCCTTGTTCGATTAATCCGTCAATCAGCGCTTTTTCTAACGTTGGACCACTGATTCGACTATCCCGCCCCACTCCTACCGTTAATTTACCTTCTTGATATTTGCGTGGATGATCCCTTTTTAACCAATTAACCAAGCCACAACTTATTTTTTGGATTTCAGCTGGTGTCAAATTAGCTGAATGTGTTTCCGTCGTCATGGCAATCCCTCGAATATCAGATCCGTTTTGTAGCGCTTTCAACAAAGACATAAATCATTCTCCCTTCTTTTATTCCCTCATTCTTTCTAATTTTTCTGCAAAATCTTGTGCTTCTTCTTCCGAACGGCAAATCACAATGAATGTATCCACTCCAGCAATCGTTGCAACAACTTCTGGATAAGCGACTTCATCTAACCAATTGGTTACGACATCCGCCCCATCTTTTTCTGTTAGCACCACGATCATAAATTGAACAACTTGTATTTTCAAAACTTCTCTTTTAACAGCTGCTTGTAGTCGTTCTTCATGTAACGTTTCAGCAGGCTGACTGAACAGATTGTAACGAACTTGCTTATTTTCATCCGTAGACTTCACTAACTTCAGCTCACGGATATCACGAGAAATAGTTGCTTGAGTGGCTGTCACCCCTGCGTCTTGAAGACAAAGCAATAGTTCTTCTTGTGTGCTGATTGGTTTTTCTGTGATGATTTGACGAATCAATGCTTGTCGTTGGATTTTTTTCATAGCGGACACCTCTTGTCTTTGATTATAGCAAAAAAATAATCGTTTTTCTGCCTTTTTTGGTATTTTTTACTTTTATTTTTTTAGTTGATTTTTTGGCGCAATCTTGACACGCAAAATCGTTCTCAGTTTTTCTGGGTTGGCTCTGCGCGGATCCCCTAAATAAATTTCTTTATGTTCTTTAGCTATCCGTTGATACCCCTGCTCTTCGATAAACGTTGTTAATTTTTCAAAGGTTTGTGGCTCATCCTCATATGGTCCCACGTGAAGCATCTGAGCGACTAATCCTTCATCCATGCTACTAAATACTACTTGGTCGAACAAATCATTGGGAATTTTGTCCGCTACACGTAGTAGAGCCTCATGTGCAACTTCTTTCGTCACAAATCCAGGTTGTTTGATCATAATCTGATAAGCAAAATGACTCTTCTTCATTACTTTTTCTTGCAAATAAGCTTCTTGTAATCCCCAATGTCCTTCTAATGGATAAACAGTGTAGGGAAGATAGTTAGGAATCTGCCAATTTTTCTTTGGGGCCATTCGGATCGCATAACTAACAGCATATAAAGCTGCCACTCGTCGCTGAAAATCGTCTTCATTTGGATCCCCTACTCCTTTTATGCTAAAAAAATTCTGTGGGGATAACGTTAAGATCTGTGGCTTTTTTTTACTACTATAACCTGGTTCCGTTTTTTTCCAATCAATCGTAGCCATTTTTTCCTCCTGCGATGATTTATTCTCTACTATCATAACTCTTTTCAAAAGACTTGGCTAACCTGGTTGACACTTTTTTTACCTCTATGCTAGAATAAGCGATGGAAATAAATCGTACAGATAACACGTATATTACGTGTCGAGAGAGAGGCGGTTTCTATTTTTATAATAGAAATCACTCTCTTTTTTTACGAAATTTTTTGAGGTGAGGACATGACAAAACAAAAACAATTACTCTTAGTACCTGCAGTCATCGCAACCGGCATGATGTCTTTTGCGGGAGTGTTGATCGAAACAGCAATGAACGTCACATTTCCAACGTTGATCAACCAGTTTCAATTAACGACTGCACAAGTTCAATGGGTGACAACGATTTACCTGCTGATGATCTCGATCATCGTACCATTATCAACTTATTTAACACGAAATTTCAGCCTTAGAAGTCTCTTTTTACTTTCAAACCTGCTTTTTTTAGCAGGAATCATTGTTGACTTCTTTTCTCCGACTTTCTTCATTTTATTACTTGGTCGGCTTTTACAAGGGGCAGCTACCGGGATTGCTTTACCACTAATGTTCCATATTATTTTGACCTTTGCGCCTATGAACCGCCGCGGCGCGATGATGGGGGTGGGAACACTGACCACAGCAATTGCTCCGGCTATCGGGCCAACATATGGGGGAATCTTAACTTCAAATTTCACTTGGAATCATATCTTTCTTTTCTTGATTCCTATTTTGATTCTTTCTCTTGGCATCGGCTTGGTTGCTATTCCTTCAATGCCCGTTCAAAAAAGTGGACGTTTGGATGTGTTGAGTGTATTTAGTTTGTGTTTATTATTTAGCGGTAGCTTAACGTTTTTGAGTATGCTAGGACAACCGCTTAGTTGGTTTGCGTTACTAATAGCGATTATTGGTGGGATCCTTTTTTACCAACGAACAAAAAAAGCCGATTATCCATTGATACAACTAACCATTTTTTCTAATAAAACATTTCGCTTGTTCTTATTTAGCTTTTTAATCTACCAGTTCTTATTGCTAGGCGTTTCTTTTGTCTTACCAAATTTTGTTCAGATTGTTCAAGGAAACAGTCCTTTCATCGCTGGAATCGCCATGTTGCCAGGAGCTACGATTGGCGCTGTATTATCGCCGTTTTCTGGAAAACTGCTTGATCAACACGGTCCCAAAAAACCGATTTTTGCCGGATTACTCCTTGCTCTTGTTGGTTGGTCCGCACTAGTCTTTCTTCTAGGACATGTTTCATTGCTATTGTTGATTACTTGCCACGTGATCTATATGATAGGGATTGGTTTGTCTTATAGCAATATGATGACCACTGGGATGAATGCTTTAACGGATGACTATCAAAGTGATGGCAATGCTGTTTTTAATACCTTACAACAATTTTCTGGTGCCGTTGCTACTTCATTAGTGGCAATCATTATCAACCTTATTCAAGCGCATGCTGATTTGAGCTATAAAGTCGCCACGACATTCGGTTCACAAGTTGCTTTAGGTGTATTACTTCTTCTATTAGTTATCAGCTTTATCTTATTTATTCGTTATAGTTTAACTACAAAACATTCATGATTGATTGAAACGGCAGTCGTTTGCAACTGCCGTTTTTTTGTGCAAAAATACAATTTGTAAGTAAAGGAGGAATCAAACATGGAAAAAATCGCCATTATCGGTGGTGGAATCATCGGTATGACATTAGCCAATTATGTAGATACCACAAAATACAGCATCACCTTATTTGACCATGGAATCGGTCAGGCAACCAAAGCAAGTGCGGGAATCATTTCTCCATGGTTATCCAAAAGAAGAAATAAAACATGGTATCGTTTAGCCAAAGACGGTGCGGCATTTTTCCCAAAATTAGTGCAAGATTTCGCACTTGATCCGACCATTTATGCTCGTTCCGGTACACTCTTGCTTCGACAAAAAGAACAATTAGCAGAATTACTTGATCTTGCAGAAGAACGAAAAAAAGAGGCACCTGAGATCGGAGAAATCCATTTATTAAAAGCGGATCAAACAGCTGATTTACTTCCTTTATTAAAACCGACCCCCTCTTTATTCATCACTGGTGGCGGCCGTTTAGACGGAAAAGCTTACCTTCATTATTTAACGGCACGCTTGAAAAGGGCTGGTGTAACAGTAATAAACGATAAGATTCGCCTACAAAAAAGGAGTGATGATTGGCTGATCCTCGGAGAATTTGGTGAAGAACCGTTTGACCGGGTCATTTTGACTCCTGGTCCTTCCTTGAAGCCTTTATTGGAACCATTAGGCTATCAGGTCGATCTTCGTCCTCAAAAAGGGCAGTTGATCGCTTTTATTACTCATCAGTTCCAAAGCCAAAAATGGCCTGTTGCCATGCTAGATGGAGAAGCAGACCTCATTCCCTTCAATGACGGAAAAATCTTATTGGGCGCTACACATGAAAATGAGCAAGGATGGGATCTGACTCCTACTAATGAAGCATTTTTACAGTTGGCTGAACAGACAAAAGCTTTTTTTGTACAACCAGAAAAATTACTTTCACAGCCTTATCAGTTACAAGTAGGAACGAGGGCATATACGTCTGATTTTGCTCCGTTTTTTGGTCCTTTATTCGATGAACCAAATCTGATCGTCGCAAGTGGACTCGGTTCTTCTGGTTTAACGACTGGTCCTTATATCGGTTATCTCTTAGCTGAATTTATAAACACTGGTAAGTGGCATGGAACGGACTATCAAAAAGATCTCCATAACTACATCAAGAAAACCTAAGATGAACAAAGAGATAACTATTTCATTCATTTATTTTTCGTCATTACCGTCTCATCCCTAAACAGCAAAAAAACCAAGAAATCGAATGACACGATTTCTTGGTTTTGTCTTTTTATTAGTATTCAATAATCGACTTAGTACCAGCCGTTTGCTAACCAGAATGCTTGAGCAGCATCCCATGAGCCATAACGTGATGATACATATTGATCAGCTACGCGTTCTTGGTTTGCAGCAGAATAGTCACCATTTAAGTATGATGCATCTAATTGGTAACGTCCGATGTAACGGCCGTTAGTTGCTGTGTAAGAACCGCCTGATTCTTTATTCGCAATCCATTCTTTTGCAGAACTTGAATTGCTTGGAGCTGTTGCCGTTTGAGCAGCTGGAGCAGCAGGTGTTACTTCAACTGTTTTAACTGGAGCAACATATGTATGTTCTTCCGTTACTGTTTCAGTTGTTTTTGGTGCTTCGACTGTTTTTGCTGAAGCATCACTTGAAGTCGGGATCGTTAATTCTTCGCCAACGTAGATGCGGTTGATGTCTTTGATACCATTTTTTTCAGCGATTGCATCGATCAATGAGTTATCTCCAACAAATTTTTGTGAGATTTTTGATAGTGAATCACCTGATTTAATTGTATAGACTTCGTCAGCATGAGCAGTTGTTCCTACAAACATTGCAGTTGCACCAGCAGCAAAAGTTGTTCCTAAAACGATCTTCTTAATTGAATTCATGTTTATCTCCTTTTTTTCCATGTATTTATCAACGTCATTAACTTTATCATCTAGAAATATTTCATAGGTAAAAGAAATATGACATTTAATGACAAAATATCCTAATTTTTAACATTTGTAACATAACTCTGGACAAAAAAGTACGACTAAAGTCCTAGAATCCTTATATCATAAGAAAGAAACCGTTTTTTAACATTTTCTTATAAAGTTTAGAAAATCTTATATTTTGTAATATTTCTAGTATTTTTTTTT
>ERZ1034847.330-NODE-330-length-22826-cov-30.619560_pt1 | contig 22826 bp, 16 predicted proteins | sample MGYA00520633_ERZ1034847 | MGnify/ENA primary metagenome ERZ1034847 (study PRJEB33766, sample SAMN09781732) | gut metagenome | biome: gut microbiome | host: Homo sapiens | place: Madagascar | study: EMG produced TPA metagenomics assembly of the PRJNA485056 data... | reverse complement strand
GAAGCAAATAATTGCTTGCTGTCGTGCAGGATGGAAAATCTTGCGATGTCCTGGCTGGTTTCCGAACAGAGCAGTATGCCGATGGTCGGATTGTCGCCTTCCGTGCGCTTCAGTTCATCATACATTCTCACATACATATCCATTTGTCCTACGTCCTGATGGGTGATCTTGGTCGTCTTCAGGTCGATCAGTACGAAGCATTTCATCAGGTAATTGTAGAATACCAGGTCTATGTAGTAGTCCTGGGTATCGGTGATGATGTGCTGCTGACGCTCTACGAAGGCATAGCCTTTACCCATCTCCATCAGAAACTTCTGAAGATGGGTGATGATGGCACTCTCCAGTTCGCTTTCCGAGAAGCTCATGTCACGGGATAAGCCCAGGAATTCTGTCACCATTGGCGACTTGATGAACATGGCAGGTGAGTCTGCGTATCCTTTTGTAAGGGTTTTCATCTCGTTCTCTACCTCATCCTTATGCTCATTGCTGGTTTGCAGAAGACGATAATAGTATTGGGAGGCAACATTGCGGTCGAGGGTTCTTGTGCTCCACATTTGCTCTGACGATTCCTTTAAATACCATAGACGAGCTTCTGCATCTGTAACTCTTAGAATACTCTTTAGATGAGTCCAAGTAAGATTTTGCACGCGCGCGTGCAAAATCTCCCAATCAGGGAAATATTGGTATAATTGCTTGAAATAGGCAAGGTTACGAACACCATAGCCGGAGCCGAACTCAGTCGTCAACTGCTGAGATATGGACTTGATGAGCTGTATTCCATAATCTGCACGCTGCTTGCCAAGCTGCTCTTCTTCAACAATACGTTTGCCAATTTCCCAGTTTGAGCGTATCAGGGTTTCGTTGATAGATTGATACGCCCTGTTTCTTGCTCTTGTGATGATGGTTCTGATATCATCTATGACATGTGCATCTATATTTATAATATTCTTTTCCATCTATATATATTTTTTCATTTCTTTTTCCTTACTTCCCAATGACCGCTATAGCCGCTAGCAACATACTGCCACCTTGAGTGCCATCTTGAGTATAAGCCATGCTCAACTCCCATATTAACGCAATATATCTGCAAAGATACAAAAAAATATTCAGAAAAGTGATTTTATGGATGGATTTTGTTTGCAGGGTGAACTTGATTTAACCTTATTTTATAAGATAGAGGGATGTTGAGCGATATTTTGAAAAGCCTAAATCCTTAATGACCTTAATGACCGTGACCTTAATGACCGGAAATTATAATTTTTCATAAAAAGAACATTATATGATACTTTTGCTTGTTTATTCCAAGAACATTTCTTATCTTTACACGAAAAGTACAATATAATACACTACTTGATATGAAAATTCAAGAAGTAATGAAATTGCAGCGTAAGGCCTTGGGGATTACCCAGCAAGACCTCGCTGACATGTCTGAGATAGCCATTTCAACCATCAAGAAAATAGAGAGCGGCAAAGGCAACCCATCTCTATCGACAGTTGAGAAAATCATGGATATCCTTGGCATGGAGGTTAAATATGAGATTCGTCAAACCGTTTAAATATTACCTGTTTTTACCAATATGCTTCCAGAAGGAGCAAACAGAAAGATAGTCTGCAGAAGTTGGCGATTAGATGAGAAGGATTTCTTTGGACTTCTTCTGAAGATAGCAACCTATGATACGATAGGAGCAATAACTGTAAAAGAAGTAGAATCTCCCCTGAGCCAAGAAAAGGTTTAGGAAGCCTGGCAGACAATAACGTCCGCACTGCGGACGCAATTGAATTAAAATCATTGTATCTTGGTCATATCTGTCTAAAACGTGTTATTGGGGGACACCTTGAGGGACATCTTGAGGGACATTGGTTGACATTTTTATAGATTCTGTAGGAGCGCACTCGTTATTATTGCATATAAACAGACAGCCAATATAGTGATCTACTTTTATCTATATTATTGATATTCAGAGTATAATCAGTATATTTGCACATAATATTTATAAGATTATTACGTGCAAAAACAATGAATATATAAAAAGCGCATAGCGGTCAATTCAATTGCGCATACTGTGTATTCACATTTCAATAAAGTTTAGTCTGCTGTACTATCATTATTGGGTGATATGGGTAAATAAAATGAAAATAAAGCAATAAATTAAGTATAATCTTTTATAAAAATTGCGCAAAAACGCATCATCTTTAAAGAATATTCATTAAATTTGTAGCCATAAAACATATATATTTATGGAAAGTAAAAAAGATTTGAATCGTATAAAGGTTATGTTGGCAGAGAAGAAGAAAACCAATAAATGGCTTGCTTCTGCCTTAGGAGTTAATGCCGCTACAGTTAGTAAATGGTGTACAAACTCTTCACAGCCATCTCTTGAAACATTGATGAAAATTGCAGAGTTACTGGAAGTAAACTATACAGAACTTATAAGAGTCGAGCCAAATTTATGAAAGCAAAGAATACCTTCACCATCCACACAGAACTGATGGATGGAACTCTATCAGGAGTTAGGAATATCTATATGGGGGCAAACTCTACTTGTCACCTTTACGTTATTCCACGTGATGAAATTAATGTAGCCAACGATATAGCAGACATAGCAGGTCAACCTGCTTTTTATATTCTGCTAGGTGATCCCAATGCATTAAAGCCAGAAGCATATATTGGTCAAACTACCGATTTTTCCAATCGTAAGAATGACCACGTTCAGAAGAAGGATTTCTGGAAGACAGCTCTCGTTTTTATATCAGATAATCATAAGATATATGGAGACGATGTGAAATATTTAGAGTATCTTGGCATAGAATCTGCACAAAGTGTTGAATCGTTTACCTTGCTCAATAGCTCGAATCCACGAAAGCCTCCTATTGCACCTTACCGTGTTAATGATATGGAAGTCTTCTTCCGTGATATACAGTTGCTCACTCGTTTCTATGGATGCGGTATCTTTGATGCACCAGTAGCAAAGCCTCAATCAGAACATCTGTTCTATGTTCACGCAACAGACCGTCCTGCAAAGGGGATTGGTTATTATGACAAAAACTCTAAACAGTTTGTCCTCGTGAAAGGTTGTATCATCGCAAGTCAGGTGGTTCCAAGTTTCAAATCTATTGCATCACGTCAGAGTTTCATCGATGAACATTGCAAAAAAGAAAATGGGCAGATTATCCTTCAACACGATGTGCCTATGGTTAGTCCAAGTGGTGCAAGTGGAATAATACTCGGCCGACCAAGTAATGGCTGGGATGACTGGAAGGATGCTGATGGCAATAAATTAGGTGAAATCATAAAACGATAGGAATAAGGTAAATGAAACATGCTTCAATATCCTTCATTCCATTCTGCGGTACAATTGGTTTAATCAGAAGAATATATAATAGGAAAAATAATGAATTTAGAAGAAAAAATCATAAGTGAAATAACTGGTAAATTCACAATAGAGGCATATCAGAGAGGCTATCGTTGGGGAAAAGATGAAGTTGAATATCTTCTTGAAGATATCAACGAAATTCCTGATGGTCAAAAGTATTGTCTTCAGCCTGTTGTTGTGAAAAACGTGAATGATACTTATGAACTGATTGACGGGCAGCAACGCCTGACAACTCTCTATTTGATTATGAAGTATCTGAATGCCTACGTTGATATAAAATTTAGCATAGAATACGCTACACGAAAGAGCGAAAATGGGCATATCGGAAGTAAGGAATTGCTTGAAACAATTGATGAAATTGATCTTTCTTTACCTTCTAACAATATTGATGAGTTGTTTATCAAGAAATCATATGGTATGGTTAAAACGTGGTTTAATGGTGAAGAGTCTAAGATGAAGAGTTTTGCCAAGAAACTGAAAAAATATGTCACAATTATCTGGTATGAAGTAGATGACGATGAAGATAGTGTAAATATATTTACACGTCTGAATATATGTAAAATAAATCTTACTAATGCAGAACTCGTAAAGGCATTATTTCTTAGCCGTGGCAAAAAGGATTCCGAAGGTCGATATGCAGGAAATCCTTATGGCATAGAGGAAAAAAAACAGCATGAAATTGCTCTCGGTTGGGACTCAATGGAGAAAGATTTACATAACGAAAAATTCTGGACTTTCATTACCAATGAAAAGTCTGATCATTATCCCATTCGTATGGAGCTGTTGTTTGATATGATAGAAATGAAACCGAACGGCGAGAGTAATTTCTATACATTTAACAGATTCTATGAGAGGTTTAAGAATTCAGACAATAAATATGATACTTGGGAACTGATAGAACGATACATGCAACAGCTAAAAGAGTGGTATCATAGTTTTGACTTATTCCATCATATTGGATTTCTTGTTGCTACTGGCACAAGCGTGAAGTCTCTTCTTGACATAGCTATGAGTACAGATCATCCTATTAAGAAATCTGTTTTTAAACTTAGAGTGCTTGATATGATACGGGAGAAGATGGCATTTAAGGTTGGAGACAATGATTTCGGAGAAGACATAGACTACGCAGAGCTTAATTATGAAGATCATTCCGAGTTTATACAGTATGTTCTTCTTCTGTTTAATATTGAGACTATCAGACAAAAAGGAGACGAGAATGTCCGTTTCCCATTTTATCGATATAAAAACGAAGGAACATGGTCATTGGAACATATCCATGCTCAAAATTCAGAGAGCCTGAAAACAAACCAAGAATGGAAGGAATGGCTTGAAATTCACAAAAAATCTCTTGAAGGCTTGGAAGTTAGTTCTGACGATAAAAAACAAATTGAAGAGGTTATTGATAAGATGAACACAGTTATTACCCATATTAATGAAAAAGGGTATAAAGGTTCTATAAGGGATGAGTTCAACGCAGTAGCTCCTGCAGTGATCAATATTCTGTCAGATGGTGATGACAAGTCGCAGATGCACACCTTGTCAAATATGGCATTATTGACCGTTGGTGAGAATGCGGCTCTTAACAATTCCACTTTCGATGTTAAACGCATGAAGATTATTGCCATGGATAAAGCTGGAGAGTATATTCCTGTATGTACTCGAAACGTCTTTATGAAGTACTATTCTTCCTCAGATACGAAGCTGCATTTCTGGTCAGAAGAAGATAGAAAAGGTTATATAAGTGCTATGAATAATGTCTTATACGACTATAAAGAGAAAAATAGCAACAAAGAAATTAAACTTATAAGGAACAGAATAAATTATGGTAACAGAAAATAAGGAAAGCAAACCTTTTAGTTTCAAGTCTTTTCTTGAACAATATCATGTGGTTATCCCCATGGTGCAGAGAGATTATGCACAGGGGCGTACCACAGATGATGTCACCCGTGTGAGAAATAGATTCTTAGATGCTATTAAGTCATATCTCGTAAAATCAGAAGATGATAACGATGTGATGAAAATGGACTTTATCTATGGAGAGACGGAACAGGTCAGGAGCACTACTACTGCAAATAAACAGGAGAAAATAATTGTGACACCACTAGATGGTCAACAACGCTTAACTACTTTATATTTACTGCATTGGTATGCTGCAAAGAAAGGTGTTGTAGAAGCAAGTAATTACGAGTTTCTAAACAACTTCACTTATGACATCCGTCCTAGTTCGCGAGACTTTTGCTCACATTTGTTGCAATACGTCCCTGATTGGTCTTTATCTTTTCACGACCAATTGGTTGACCAAAACTGGTTCATGGGTGAATGGCTAAATGACCCCACAGTAATAGGTATGCTTGTAATGCTTGATTCCATCAATTATAAATTTGGCAACATAGCTAATCTTTGGGAAATCTTGACAGGGGAGAAGGCTCGTATAGTCTTTTATTTCCTCCCCTTATCAGAAAATGGACTTTCTGATGAGTTGTATATCAAGATGAACTCTAGAGGAAAGAAATTGACTGCGTTCGAACATTTTAAGGCAGAGTATGAAGATCTGTACGAAAAAGACTCTGATGAGGCAAGAACGGTAAATCATAAATTTGATGTAGAATGGGCAGATACGTTCTTTCCATATCGTAATCAAGATGACATCGTTGACAATGAGTTCATGAAGTATTTCTTTTATGTAAGTCATATCCTTTGCTATGAACAAGGTATCAAGAAGTCTAACGATGAGTTTGAGCTAATTAAACTGATATATAGCGACTCGCCTAATGCAGTTGCCAATCGCAAATATCTTGAAGATGCTTTTGACTGCTGGTATAGGGTTATGAAGGATTATGGATCGATAGACAATTTCTTTGCGAAATATCTTTCCGGATTTACTTATGAGAAAGGTAAGGTTACTACATTTAAGAGTGTTTACGAATACCTCGATACTCAGAACTTCTTTCATGCATGTGTGAAACTCTATCAGGTAAATAACAATTTTTCATATAGTGACTTTTTGTTTCTTTATGGCATAATTACTTACCTGATTAACAAGGATGCTATAAAAGAAGATGAATTTATTGATCGTCTTCGTACATTGAGAAATCTTATTTGGAATTCTAATTCAGGTGAAATTCGTGGTGATGCTGATTATATGAAAGATTTGCTTTGTGAAGTAAAAGACTTGATGTTGGCAGGTGTTATAAACAAGGAACTTTCCCACAAGTTTAATGGCATTCAAATAGACGAAGAAATCGAGAAGAAAGAGAAGAAACAGGAATTAGATATAGAAAACCTTCATAAATTTGAGGATCATCCTTTAATTTATGGCTATGCGTCTGGATTGGGATATGATAATCTTGGTTTGGTTGATACATTTGCTTCTTTGTTTGATAGCACGCCAGAATTTGTTAAAATACACCGTGCGATGTTGGCTATTGATAATTATATGCAGACTGATTCCAATCGCTACTATATGGGAAATCATAACAGATCTACTTGGTCACAACTATTGCATAAAAGCCGTAATAGAAATAATTTTGAAAAAACAATGGCTGTTCTGCGTATGCTTCTTCAAAGAATTAAAAATGGGGAGAGTTTGGATATTATAATCAATAAATATCTTTCGGAAAAGGAAGAAGAACAGACTTTCGATTGGCGATATTACTTTGTAAAATATCCAGATATGTTACGAGGTGCTGATGGAGAACTGACATGGGACGATTCGAACGATTACATTTGTACTACGCTTAATAAGCATCAGTTCAACGGACAGCACTGGAATCCTTTCTTGAATGTAATATATCAGAATTTGTCAGATAAGTTGCGCGACAAAGATGGTAATGAAATTATTAGATTAGAAAATTATGGGGATGATTTGAATATTCTAAAACCTATTGCATCTATAGGTGCAACTGGTACAGGCTTTATCTATTATCATCAAGATACTAGTAAGCCATGGGATGTTGAGCAGGAGGATTCCCTTGACAAAGTAGATCGAGTTGCATTTGCCATAACCAAAATAAAGAAAATAGTTCAAGCAAACTTAAACGAACGTACACAATCATAGATAAGTGAAGTACAAGATCGGGACTACAGGGAAAAGGATAGTATCTCACTTCTATTATGATTTGAAAGAATTAAGTAAACCCACTGTTTTTAGCGTTTATGCTAAATCTCAGCGGGTTTCTTGTTTTACTATAACATTCCCCAAACCATATTAGTAAGACGTTTGATGATTTGGGGAAAATAAACTATTTGCTAGCTATTATCATAGTCATTACCCACAAATATGAATAATCTTCGAAATAATATAAAAACGAAGATAACCATTAGTAATTCCTTTGCCTCAGTGAGGAGTGCATCGTAGTTGCCGTCATTTTTGAACTTGTCGAGACGGTCTGTAGCATCGGTAGTCTGGAGATACGCCACTGATGCGTAATACATCGTTGGAGCTTTCTCTTGCTTCTGCTCAGCCTCTTGACTTTGTTCCTGGTCTATTTTCAGCTGCATGGCATCGATATGCTGATTGAAAATGCTGTAGTAGGCATTGTCGCCATAGACAGGCTTAATAGGACAGATCCATCCGTTTTCCTTGATCATCTTATCCATGGCAGGGAAGGAGAAGTCATCACCCTGATTCAAAGGTCTGTTCACTCCTGCAGCTGCCTCCAGTTTCTTGTAGAGTTCCGGACGAGACTCCTGCAAGTTGGTCTGCGCCACATTAAACACATTGTAAACCTGCAGTTTAGGATATACGTTATACTCCTTGCGTCGCTCCTCGGACATCAGACGGTAATCATCGTATTTGTTTTTCTCCCTTGTCTCTTTGTTCACAACGGTGAAAGTCATGATGAGTAAACTCCCTAATTTTGTTTATGAAATACAAAACTATGTTGGATGTCATAGTTTTATCCTTGGTTATCATTTGAGTATCCCCTTCAGTATCATCTTGGGTGCCATTTGAGGGACATTTAAAAAACGAAATCCTTAATGACCTTAATTACCGGATTTAAGGGGATTGAAAAATGAAAATGACCCTTCATGACACCTGCGGGAATAAATAAACCGCTCCACCTATTTTATATATAGGAGGAGCGGTTGTAATAGATAAAATCTTCTCAAAAACTAATCACATGCAGATTTCATTTCTGGTTTCGTCTTGTTTCTCATTCTGCTTTCCTGCTACTTACATGCAGCTGGAAACGCCAAGCGATGTGGCTATTGCGGTGAGAATGCTGATAGCAATCTGAATCACCATTTTCCAGGTATCCTTTTTCATCATCTTATACTTTGAAGGGTTAAACGATAGGGTTGAGTTTCACGGATGGGGGGATCTGCTTTTACAGATCCACGTCCGTGTCGCTGCCACCGCCCTCGCTGGTACCTGGGGCGGTATTGCCGCCGCTGGTTCCCTGGTCACCGGTAGTTCCGCTACCTTCAGTTCCGGTAGTTCCGCTGCCGCCAGCGTTGCTGCCGCCACCCTGGGTTCCACCGCCAGTGGTTCCGTCGCCATCGCCACCACCATCAGGAGTAACTGGAACGTTGAGGTCCACGTTGGTCTTGCCCTCCTTGATTGCCTTGATCACGGCTGCCTGAGCGCTGCGGCTAGCCACGAGGTTGAATTCTGCGTCGTCGAGCAGGTTCTTGAACTGCTGACCTGGGTCCCACTGAACCTTCACGTTGGTGATGTTCTGCGCCGTAAACTTGTCGGCAGTCTCTGCACCCTTGGAGCCGAGCAGGAGAGAGAAGTCGCCCAGATCGCCCAGTCGGATCTTCTTGCCCTCGAGCAGCATCTCTCTCATGCAGTCCACTGCCATGTAGAGGATGGCGCTGATGTCAGCTCTGGAATACACGCTGCCGTGAGAAGTGATGTGCTTGGCAAACTTCTCGATGGTCATCACATCGGTGTACTGCGAGATGGCGAACGCATTCTGCTTCTCGGTCTTCACCAGGTCGGTGTCCTTCTTGTCCGGCTCCTTGCCGTCCTTCTTAGCCTGGTTGATACGTGACTTTGCCTGGTTGATCTCAAGGAGGTTTGCGTTCACGCTGCGCATTACGATGCTGTAGTTAATCATACTCTGTTCTGTGTTTAAGAGTTCACTGAATCACAACTACCCGGAAGCCCTCGTTTCTGCCCGATTTTGGGTCTTCATAGATGACCGGCGCCTGCCATCATTTAAGCCCAGCTGCGGTCTTCTATTATGACCGCCCTTAGGCACAATAGGCTGTTCCTTCGATTGCTGGTGCAAAGGTACGAAATTTAACCCGAGGAAGCAATAGTTTTCCCGTCACTTGATTTCACTTTTCCCGTGAGTTGTGAAAACGGGGGGATAAGGAAGCGGGAGGTTGGACGAGGACAAAATAAAGCCATCTGGTCATTAATGCCCGGTCATTATCGGTCATTAAGAAAAATCACTTCCGGTCATTTAGCCCTATAGTATAATATTAAATTTTTAATATTATACTATAGACCCTTTTCGCCGCCCCGAAAACCTTAATGACCGATAATGACCGCTCGTTAATGACCGGATTTCGGGATGCGGAATAAGTGAATCTTTTACTTTCTATAATAAGGTGTAAAAGATTGATATATAACTTGATATGAGTTGCTGTACGAATTGTATTCTGCAATGTGGAGTATGAGAATATCCCTTGGTTCTTAGCCTTTCTTTTTTAGAAAAACGTGTTCTTACATATCTGAAAAGCTAACCTAATCCGTAAAAATGTTTGCTTGTTACCTTAATTTCTTCTTTTCTATTTCGCCTTTCACATCTTTGTTTTGCCATTTTATGAGGTAAAAATTGCCATTGTAGTTAAAATTGGGGGCTTTATTATCATTTTTCAGTTAAATAAAGTGATAAAATTTGGTGGATAGCCCAACTTTTTATACTTTTGCTTTTACATTGCATAGAGGCAAGCCCCCTTTGCACGAAATTTAATAAACATTCAAATGTCTAAATGAAAATGAGAATTTGTAACAGGTTGATAATCAGCGTTTTAGGGGGGGTAATTTTGGCTCATTAAAATTAGCCTCAAATCATAGTGCACTTACAAAAGGGCGAATAGCAGCGTGGATTCAGGCGCTGGTATTCGTCCTTTTTGCGTTTTCATTTTCCGCCTGTTCGAGTGAAGAAAATGCGGATAATTCGGGGAAAATTGACCTCAAAACCAAAATTTCATCCCACGAATGGGCGATTTCTAAGGCTTATCAGCGTGTTGGAAACCTTACTTTAGATGTAGATGCGGGAACTGTCTATTGCCAGTTCACCGCCGATAGCGTATATTTCAGCGAGGAGAAAACGGTAACAGAGATTGATGAGGAGGGCAAAATCCTGCACACCTCTACCGAGATAGTTCCTCATGGCCACTATGCTTATATAATAAAGGAAAACAAAATACTGATAGATAATCAAACATTCACAATTTCAACCCCAACTGGCTCTTTCGTTTTGGAAAATGAGGACTGGAAGATTGTGCTTGTTGCGAAGTAAATAAACATATTATGGGAACATATAATAAAGAACGAGAAGAACTTCATAAAAATATTTGGAGTATCGCTGAAGAATTAAGAGGTGCTGTTGATGGATGGGAATTCAAGGCTTATGTCTTGGGTGCCATATTCTATCGTTACATCTCAGAAAATCTTACCGACTACATTAATAATTTGCAGGCTGCTGCCGGAATCAAGGACTTTGATTATGCTAAAATGGAAGATGAAGAAGCCAAGGAGGCTCGCGAAATGATGGTGCAGGAAAAGGGCTTCTTTATTCTGCCAAGTCAATTGTTTCAGAGAGTAGCTGCTTCACCTGAAAAGAATGTCAACCTCAATGAAACGCTAGCCCAAGTGTTCCGTTCTATTGAGGCCAGTGCTGCCGGTACAGATAGCGAGGAACAGGTAAAGGGACTTTTCTCTGATTTCATCATCGACAGCTCCCGTATCGGCAACTCTGTAGAAATGCGTAACAAGTGCATTTCCAAGGTGTTGACCAAGGTGCGTGATATGCAGCTCAGCAAGACGTTTACAGACAACAGTATAGATACAGTAGGCGACACCTACGAATACCTGATGCAGATGTATGCATCGAAGGCTGGTAAAAGTGGTGGTGAATACTTTACGCCACAGGAGGTGAGTGAAGTACTTGCCCGCATAGCCTGCTGCAACAATCCTAATATTCAGAAGGTTTATGACCCAGCCTGCGGTTCGGGTTCCTTACTGATGAAGTTTGTGAAATATGTTGGTGAAAAAGCATCGGAAATAGAGTTTTATGGTCAGGAAATTAACCCTACAACCTATAATCTCTGCCGCATCAATATGTTCCTGCATAATGTGAACTATGCCAAGTTTGATATTCAGTTGGGTAACACGCTTACAACTCCTCATCATCTTGGAATGAAGTTTGATGCTATCGTGAGCAATCCGCCATACTCCAAGAGTTGGGAGGGAAAGAATAACACGATTCTGATTAATGATGTACGGTACAGTCCTGCAGGTGTGCTGGCTCCTATACAGAGGTCAGACCTTGCCTTTACGATGCACATGCTTTACCATCTTAGCGAGACTGGTACTTGCGCCATTGTAGAGTTCCCTGGTGTGCTTTATCGTGGTGGAGCAGAGAAGAAAATCCGCGAATATCTGATTAAGAACAATTTTGTGGATACGGTGATTCAGCTTCCTGCCAATCTTTTCTTTGGCGTAGGCATTGCCACTTGCATCATTGTTATCAAGAAGAATAAGAAAGATAATAATATTTTGTTTGTGGATGCTTCGGAAGAATTTGTGAAGAAGGGCGATAAGAACAAGCTGGAGGATGAAAACCAAAACAGAATTGTAAATGCTTATCAGCAGCGCAAGGAAGAACAATATTTTACCAAGCTCGTTAGCAATGATGAAGTTCTAGCCAATGGTGCCAACCTCTCCATTTCTTCTTATGTAGAGAAAGAAGATAAAAGGGAAGTGATTGATATTGTTAAGCTAAACGAGGAGATTAAGACATTGCAGTCGGAAATATTTACTCTGAATACAGAGATTGCTAATAAAATTGCGAGTTTGTAACATATGAGAAGAGTTAGGTTAAAGGAAATTGGTACATTCTATAGTGGACTATCTGGGAAATCTAAAAGTGATTTTTCAGAAGGGAATGCATTGTTGGTTACGTACCGAAATATTTTTAACAACCCTGTTTTAAATCCTGCAATAAAGGATACCGTTGTTGTTGGAAAGGATGAGAAGCAAAACGAAGTATTATGGGGCGACATACTCATTACGGGGTCATCAGAAACCCCTGCAGACGCAGGAATGTCATCTGTAGTATTGTTTAACCCCCAAGAGAAAATGTACTTGAATAGCTTCTGTTTTGGCTTTCGGCTAAATGATATGAATGAAGCTTTACCTTCATACATCGGTCATCTGCTACGAAGTACATCCATACGAGCTGCTATTTCAAAAACTGCTTTTGGAGTTACTCGCTTTAATGTAAATAGAATGCGTTTTGCAGATATAGAGATTCCACTACCTCCGCTAAACATTCAAAAGGAGATAGTCTCTATTCTTGATTCCTTCACCTCGCTCATCGACAAGATGAAACAGGAAGTAGAGATGAGGAAGAAACAGATGGAGTATTATCGAGAAAAGTTGATGGCTCCTCAAAAAAACTGGAAAATAAAAACACTAGGCGAGATTGGAACATTCACAAGAGGAAATGGTCTTCAAAAGTCTGATTTTAGGGTCAAAGGATTTCCATGTGTCCATTATGGGCAGATTCATACGTATTATAATACATGCATTTATAAGACAAAATCCTTTTGCGAAGAAGACCTTGCGAAAAAACTACAAAAAGCAAGTTATGGCGACTTGTTGATAGCGACTACGAGCGAGGATGTAAAAGCCTGTTGTAAAGCTGCTGTATGGTTTGGAGCTGGTGATGTTGCTTATAGTGGTGACTCATTTTGCTATTCTCATGATCAAGACCCAAAATACATGGCATACTTATTTCAAACAGAAATGTTTGCCAAACAAAAACAAAAGGCTGCAACTGGAGCAAAGGTGATCAGGGTGTCTGGTGAATCTATGGCTTCTTTCTCATTCGCATTTCCTCCGCTTGTGCAACAGCGCCAAATCGCTTCCATCCTCGACACATTCGAGACCTACATCTCGAAGCTGGAGAAGATGATAGAGCTACGCCAGAAGCAGTATGAATACTACAGAGAAAAGTTGCTGACATTTGAATAAATTCTTTTATTAATAACGTTATGGCAGAAAGTTATAAAATCATAGCAGAGCAAGATTATTGTACCGTGGTGGCAAAATACGAGTCATCAAGGAAGAATGGTAATGCTTACCAAAGTGAGCAGGATCTGGAACGCTGGCTTATCGAACAACTGCAAAGACAAGGTTACGAATATCCTTCCATCCACAACGAGAAAGAATTGCTGGAGAACCTGCGCATACAGCTGGGCAAGGCAAACGATACAGAATACTCTGACAAAGAGTGGCAAAGCTTACTGGATATTTTAACCAGCGAAACGCTCACTATGGAAGATAAGGCAGGCATGATTCAAAAGGAAAATACCGCAGTAGAAATAGAACGTGACAACGGTATTAATACCAATGTTCACCTTATTCATAAAGATAACGTGTTCAAGAATAATCTGCAGGTTATCAACCAATACGTGCCCGCTGGTGGAACCCATGCCAACCGCTATGATGTAACCATCCTGGTGAACGGTCTGCCACTCGTTCATATTGAGCTGAAACGCCGAGGTGTAAGCATCAGGGAAGCCTTCAACCAGATAAACCGCTATGCTCGCGAAAGCTTCTGGGCAGGCAAGGGAATGTTTGATTACATTCAGCTGTTTATCATCAGCAATGGCACTGAGACCAAGTATTACAGCAATACCACCCGCTATGCTCGTGAGCAGGAAGCTGACAAGCAGAAGGGAAAGAAAAAGAAAATTCAGAGCAACTCGTTTGAGTTTACCAGCTACTGGAGTGATAGGGAAAACAACCTTATCTGCGACCTGGAGGACTTTACCAAGACCTTCCTCGTAAAACGCACGCTGCTCGAAATTCTTACCAAATATTGTGTGTTCAATGTAGATAAGGAACTGCTGGTGATGCGTCCTTACCAGATTGCTGCTACTGAGAGTATTACCCAGCGTATCAAGATTGCCTTGAATCATCATTGGGAAGGTTCTAGAAAGGCAGGAGGCTACATCTGGCACACTACCGGTTCGGGTAAAACCCTGACCTCTTTCAAGACGGCCCAGCTTGCAAGCGATATAGAGGGAGTACATAAGGTAGTATTCATCGTTGACCGACAGGATTTGGACTATCAGACGATGAAGGAATACGACCGTTTCTGCCCTAACTGTGCCAATGGCAATGTGAACAGTAAAATATTGCTCGGTCAGCTCAATGCCGATGGCAATGATTCGAACATCATCATCACCACGATACAGAAGATGTCGAGCCTCTTGAGGAAAAAGCTGATAGAGCAGGAGGTTCTTGACCAGGTTTTCGTCTTCATCTTTGACGAATGCCACCGCTCGCAGTTTGGCGCCATGCAGAAACAGATTAAGCAGAGTTTCAAGAAGTACATCATGTTTGGCTTTACCGGCACCCCGATATTTGGAGTTAATGCCAGTGGTAAAAAGGGAGAAATGATGACTACTGCAGATGTATTTGGCGGAGAGTTGGACGAAAAGGGCAATCATACTAAGCCTCTCCACACTTATACCATCATCAATGCCATCAACGATAAGAATGTGCTGAAATTCAATGTAGAATACCACACACAGACGGCTATGGTAGATGGCAAGAAGATGGAGAATACAAACTATCTCGACTCCAAGCGCATAGCTTTGAACGTGAAATATCTTCTTGATCATTTCGATATGAAGACCAAGCGCTCCGTTCAATGGACAGCCTCGGTGTTGACCAATGTAGAGGACGTTATAAAGAACTACAAGAAAAAGAAAGAAGATCAGGTTGAAGAAAAGAAAGCGAAGGTTTCCACCACGGGATTCAACTCTATACTTGCCTGCGACAGCGTGCCTATGGCTATAGAATACTATAAGGAACTGGAGCGACAGATGGCTGAGCCGGGTGCCCCACAGCTAAGGATTGCAACCATCTTTACTTCGGCAGCCAACGAGGCAGAGAACGACAGTAACGGAAATATAGAAGAAGACCCGGAAGGCATTAAGGGACTGGACTCTACGAGTAGGGATTTTCTGGATTCCTGCATTACAAAGTACAACCATATCTTTGGAACCTCATACAATACGAGTGCTGAAATGTTCCAAAACTACTACAAGGACCTTTCCTTGCGCACCAAGAACAAGGATATAGACCTACTCATTGTGGTAGGAATGTTCCTGACGGGCTTTGACGCAAAATGTCTCAATACGCTCTGGGTAGATAAGAACTTACGAATGCATGGATTGCTGCAGGCTTTCAGCCGAACCAACCGTATTCTGAATGCCTATAAGAATTGTGGCAATATCGTTTGTTTCCGCAATCTCATAGAAGCCACCAACAGGAGTTTCGGACTTTTCGGCGATGCTAATGCCAACAGTATCATTCTGATGCGAACATTTGAGGAATATTACAATGGCTACGAGGAGGATGGGAAACATCAGGCAGGATATAAGGAACTGGCTGAGAAACTTCTGCAGGAATATCCGCTCTGCAAGTTGAATCCTTCCATCCCGCTGGCTCAAAAGATAGGCTTCATCAAGTTGTATGGGCAATTTGTCAAGAAGACTAATATACTGATAAGTTTTGATCAGTTTAATCCGGAAACCCTGGAAGAGCGCAATGCAATCCGCATCATCTGTGAAGGTGACAGGCAGGACTATCAATCTTGGTACCTCAGCTTCTGTGATGATGTGAAAGGCGGAACCACGGGTGGCGGTGGTGGACATACTGGTGGAGACGGAGCTGGCGGAACGGATGATTTGGAATTTGAGATAGAACTGATTCGCCAGTTTGATATTGATATTCCCTACATCCTGGCTCTTGTGAAGAAATATCACGATAGCAACTGTGAAGATGCAGAGCTTATCAAGGATATTATCCGTTGCATAACATCAAGTCCGAAGTTGAGGGAAAAGAAAGACCTCATAGAGGGCTATCTTCATGTCATAAAAGAAGGTAAGGATGTTGATGTTTACGAAGAATGGAAGAATTACATCCGTCAGCAGATGGAAAAGGAACTGGAAACCATTATTAGCGAAGAGAACCTGAGGGAAGAGGCTACACGTGATTTTATCACCAAGTCTCTGTATGATGGTTACGTTGAGGAGAGTGGAATGGCTATTACAACAGTACTGCCCCCTATGCCAATCTTCGGTGCCGGCAATAAACGTGAACAGAAAAAGAAAACTGTCATTGAAAAATTCAAACGATTCATTGAACGATTCATTGATTTATAAATTTTATAATATAAGGAAAGAAAAGATATAGAAACAGGAGCCTATCCCTATAGGTAGGTGCACGGAAAGCGTTGTCAGCAAGTATGAAATCTTATCGCTCAGAAACGACCAAACTTCAACAGAAGATAAGCTAACTTCAAGGATGGCAACAAGCGGCGCTCATGTGTGTAGAAGTAAAAAATCTACGACGTGGGCAAGACTTGTATGTATATCTGAAGTTAGGGCTTTGGTCGGCCTCTGAGCGATGATTGCGTATGGGTTTTTGCCCACGCTTTTTATACGAATAATATGGCAGCAGACAAAACAAAATACTTAAAGGATTTGGAAATGCTCATGCAGGAATATAAAACCTGCTATGGGGATTGTGCTGGCGATAGAACCATTCATAAACTATCGTTACTTATTGCTATGTTTGAAAGTAGCGAAATGTTTGAAAAGATAGGGCAGAACCTTAAAAATAATCTAATCATCGATATTGATAGAGATATTGATTACGTGAAATGGAGTAATCTGGAAACTTGGATAGAAACAAAATCTAAGACCAATCAGTATGCTTCATCTTTGACCTATGAGTCGCTGAGTATGGACAAATCCTTATTTGCCAATAGTATGGCTGATATGTTGCCACCGGTTCCTGAAACCTCATCTGATGACAATAATAAGAATCAATTCGATGGGCTTACCTATATGGAAAGAGATAAGTTCAAGACAACCATCAATAACCTGATGAATAATAATGTATTTAATGATAAGGTTCTTGATTTTGCCATAGATTCTGCACTAAAAAAACTGTGTGCTGCTCTTCTGGATATTGCCAAGATAATAGAAGCTAAGCATGGGGCAAGTCTTTATGAAGACCTCTATAATAAGCAGTTGTTTGCCTATACTAATAAGATTGGTTCCTCTGTGTTGGAATCTCATAAGGAATGGAGAGAAAGGTATTTGGATGATGAAATAACCGAAGAATCGTTAATAGTACATGTTCAGAAGGTTCTTATTGAACTCTTCAAGTCTGGCGTATTGGATAATATTGAGGTCAACGTCACCAAAAAGCAGAAGGATGACTATAAGACTGAAATTGATTTTTCCGAGTATGAAATTCCTAAGAAAATGAACGCCAATAAGTTGTATAACTGCTTTAGGAGCATTTGCGTTTTTAAGGGTGGTAAGTATTCTCTGGATAAGGTAAAAGCCGGCAGACTGCTGTTTAAGATAAGAAAGGATGAGGATAAAATCTGTGCTTTCTTTAAGTTTGTATTAACGCTTACTTATGTTTATCAGGATATTGATGAGTTGAGAGAAGCGAATAGAGTGCCTAGTAAGATATTTGATTTCGATTTTTCCAAAATAGAATGCAAATTTAGTGAAGAAGAAGGTAAGCGGTCTGGCATTAGCAAGCATGCCCCTATGGTGCTCACCATTATGGATAAGATGAGTGAGAAAATGCCTAAGGCTTACTGGGTATGTTTCTTCTGTGTGTTGTTGGATAAAGAATGGATTGAAGATAATGTGAATGCTTTTTGTAAAAAGATGAATTCAATCTTTAGTGTAGAGCTAGACAAAAGTGCATTGAGGAAAACTATAAATAAACTAGGAAACAAAATCGAGGAATGGGATAAAGGAGATAGAAGGCTGAAAGCAAAAAGAGAGTTTGGCTTAAAGTTCAAGCAATGCATTGATGTTTATGTTCAATATAAAATGAACTCTTTTACGTAGGATATGAGAATAGATAATACCACAAAAATTACATAGATAATACCACAAATAAAAAAACTTAGTACCACAAGCAAAAAAGATTGCACCACTCGTACCACATGGTATGGGCGGTGCTTTTGTTTTTTCCCTACTTTTGCATCGTCGAAGAAACAAGACAACGCTGAATTGTTTAGTGTTCTTGAATCTCCTTCGTACATTTATATTATATGAATACTCAGATTATGAGAGTGGTGCAGCAAGGCGAGGCTTTCGCTGTACAGAGTCAGAAGAGCGAGAACGGCCAGATGATGAAGTGCAACATCGTGTTGCAGGAGATGGGCGGCAAGTACGAGAACCAATATGCTGCGGCTATGCTGGGCAATATGGCGCAGTGTAAGTTTGCTCCGGGAGCATTGGTTGCAGTTACGCTCCGATTCACGGCTCGTGAGTATAATGGTCAGGTTTATCAGGATATCCTGGTTACGGATATTGAAAAGCTTGGTAAGTAAAGCTGAGGCTTGATAAGCAAGGCAGATAATAAATCTTGAATTGAAATAGGTGGAGTAAGAATTGTCCCGGGATAATTTGCGCAAACTGAAACTTACGACACTTCTTTCGTTCATCCCAATTTTAATTTAAGATTTTATGAAAAAAGAACAGAATAAGCAGGTAAATAACCAGCAGGTGAATAACAATGGTTGCCAGCATGTGCAGCTGAGTGGTATGGCTTTCTATGATGAAAGCAAGTGTTTCCTCTTTGCTCCTAATGAGCATGGAGGGGGAGAGAAGGTGCAGGGATTCCGTTCGCAGGGCGTTGCCCAGCAGCTTTCGGATGGTACTTTTGATTTCGTGGTTAAGCCACGAATCCGTTCTCAGTCTGAACTGATCAGAAAGCTGGCGCATGGACGATTGAGCAAGACCAAGGATGGAGCTATCCAGCTCACCTTGAAGGTGTTCTGTGATGAGGGGATTAATATCGGCAAGGCTCTGGTGAAGGAGGCGGAAGAGGCTGCAGATGCTTTGATAGAATACCAGTTGAAGCGATAAAAGAGGTTCAACTAAAAGTATTTGATGTTCAACTTAATAATAGTAAGTAGAAAACATAGATGAGCTGTTATTTGATAAGGGTGGAGAACGGGCACAAGGTTGCCCGCTCCATCACCTCGCAAGAGGAGTATAAACTGATTCGTGGAAGCTATGAGCAGAAGGCGAACTTGCGACTGGCTCGCGAAGGAAACGACGGGGCGAAGCGAAGACTGGTGCAGTTTAATTATTCCGGACATTATCCGCAAGGGGTAGTGAAGGGTATGAAGCTGCCAAGCCGTGCTTTCGGCTTCGACCTGGATGATAAGCAGGACTTTGAGAAGGCGGCTAAGCTGATGCTGCTGGAGCCGAAAAAGTATGGTCTGCTGATGCTGGAACGCAGCGCAAGACAAGGCGGTCATGCGGTTTGCAAGCGAGAAATGGGCAAGACGATTCTCGAGAACCAGGTTAGAATCGCCAAGATGCTGGAGTGCGAGATGGATACTTCTGCTCACGATATTAACCGAGTTTATTTCACGACTTCGGCTGATGCAGACGATTTGCTTTACTTGTCTCCCGAACTCTTCAAGGATGATTACGATGAGGCTGCCGTGGCGGCTGAAGGCAAGGTGCTGGAGGAGCGTGAGAAGTATGGGCAGGAGGAGCTTCCTCCGGGGGCGCATAAGGCGAACAAGCATTACAAACCTTGGTTGGAGAATGTTGAAGAGAAGGCTTTGGATTCTCAGATGAATCAAGAGAATCTGAAGAATCAGAGTCAGAAGAACCAGGGAAATCTGCAGAATTCTCAAAAGGTTCAATCCTCTCAGAATCCTCAGAATTCTTCTAAGAATCAGGCTCAGCCTGCTTCCGCTTCATCTTCCTCTTCATCATCCAGCAATGATTACCTCGGAATCCCATATTCCGAAATCATTTCGAAGTGGTGGCAGATGTATAATGACGGTCATGAGCCAGTTCGCTCCAACCGCAATACTTTGACCTTCGAGCTTGCCGTGAACCTTCGCCACATCTGTGGCTTCGACCGCAGCCTGATGGCTCAGATCATCCCCTGCTACGATGGTTTCCCTGAGCAGGAGAAGATGGCTTGCATCAACTCGGCGCTGAATGAGAAAATTACGCAAATGCCTAAGCGACTGAAAGATGTGCTTGCCGCTCTGCGACAAGAAAAGCTGAAACAGGGTGCTTCGAATGCTACTGCTGATGCAGAAAGCGAGGCTCTGGTGAATGCGCTGGACGAGGCTAATGCCAAGGACGAAATGTTCTATTTCAATGCTTTGCCTAAGATGCCGCAAGGTGTGCGTGATTCTATCAACGCCGTAGGACCACCTCTGGCAATGCCAGTGATTACCGCCATCTGTCCAGCCATCGGAATGTTGGCTACAGGAGTAAAGGTGGCTGTGCACGGTAAGATGAACTCGCTGAACCTCATCTCCTACATCGCCGGAGATTTCGCCTCTGGTAAGGGAAGTATCGACCCCGTGGTTGATGCATGGACTTCGGAAGTGAAACAGATGGACAAAATGTATCAACAGCAGGAGGACGAATGGCGAGCCAAGAAGCGCGCAGCTAAGAACAAGAAGGAGCAGCCGGAAGAGCCGAAACTGCCTGTAAGATGTCTGACGCTGAACAACACAGTGGCAAATCTTGCCGAGCGTCTGGCTAATACCGAAGGCAAGCACGCCTTCTCGTTTACCCCGGAAGCTGACACCGTGGCGCAGAAATGGAAATCAGCGATGAGTGATTTTTCTGTAATGCTCAGACAGGCGTATGATGGTACGAGCTACGAGCGTGAGGCAAGAAGTGCAGAAGCCGTGAATGTACACATAGACAGACTGTTATGGAATGTGGTAATGTGTGGAACCCCTGATGCGCTTTACCGTGTGGTAAACAATTATACGGATGGCTTTCAGAGCCGTATCGTAGTGGCTCGCACCCCGGATAATACCTTCACTCCTCTTACGGATAATCTTTTTGTGCTTACAGATTCTCAATGCGAGCATATTCATCAGATTGCTCATCTGCTGCCTCTGATGGAGGGTGAGGTGGAACTGCCGAAACTGGAAGCCAAGGGTAGGGATTGGCTGGAGCAGATACGACTGGAGACTATGAAGAATGATGACAAGGTGAAAGCCCGTCAGCGTTTTCGTATCTGTCCTACCACGATGAGAATGATGACCTGCATCATGCTCTGCAAGGTGGCTGAAGCTCTCATTCAGAAGCATGGTTTTCAGGGGGCAGAGAAGCTGCTGAAGCAGAATCCGCTGTTATGGAAGGAAATGATTGTCAAGACGCAGACTCCTACTATGCTTGCAGCCTTCAATATTCTTGCCGATTATCAGTTGGAGAATGCACTCTATTTCTTCCGTAGCCGCATTGAGGATGCTTTTTCATCGAAGAGCTATTGCGGTCAGTCGGCTTACGACCGCACCCGCCGTGGCAGAAATGATTCCATCTTCGAGCGCCTGGATGTTACCTTCTCCTTTGAACAGGCTTTGCAGCAAAGCATAGCCGTGAAGGGAGCTAACGTAACTCGTGAGGTGGTAAGACAGATGCTGAAAAACTGGAAACGGCAGGGATTGATAGGTGTTCTGCCTGATATGCGCTACCAGAAGGTTTCGCCTAGTATCTAAATCCGGTCATTAACGGTCATGGTCATTTTCGGTCATTAAGGATTTTCAATCAAATGAAATCCTTGATGACCCTATCACCGAAATCAATTTAAAATAATCAGTTTCTATGAATATCATCATTTATCGCCGTCGTTTTTCCCGTTGGGGGGTAGATGGTACATTAGTAATAAAGGGTGTAAAGGTTTGTAACACTCTAGAGCATCCTGAGCGTTTGTTGCCTGCTGGTGAGTATAAGATAGCTCTGCTATCCGTCGTCATGAACAAGGATAAAAAGAAGAGCGGAAAGAAAAGTCAGCTGAGCAAGAAAATGCCGATTATTCTGAAGAAGGGATCACATATTCCGACAGACGTTTCCCGTTCTCCTTATCTCATGCCTGGCAATGGTCCGCTGACATTGAAAAAGGGCTGCATCATCCTGGGCAAGGCAGTGGCTACCGGACTCGTGATTCATTCCCGTGAACACTTCGACCGTCTTTATGAGAGACTGAAGAAGGGGGTAAAGACTTATGAGGGTGTCAGTTTGACGATCATCGATTTGGGGACTGATGAAATCCCCACTGAGATTTAGTTTTTGTTTTCGTAAAATCATTTTTAATTGTATATATGATGCGCAAGATCAAGGAAATCATCATTCATTGTAGCGCGACCCGAGAAGGTTGCG
>ERZ1034847.327-NODE-327-length-22891-cov-6.515152_pt1 | contig 22891 bp, 19 predicted proteins | sample MGYA00520633_ERZ1034847 | MGnify/ENA primary metagenome ERZ1034847 (study PRJEB33766, sample SAMN09781732) | gut metagenome | biome: gut microbiome | host: Homo sapiens | place: Madagascar | study: EMG produced TPA metagenomics assembly of the PRJNA485056 data set... | reverse complement strand
GGTTTGCTCTTTCTTTCACTCCGTATAATGGGTAAAATTCTTGACCTTTTTGATACAAAATTTCTTTTTCACGATTTTTCATCAAGAAAATAAGCAACTCTTTCATCGGCAGATTGGGTTTATTTGGTTCAAATAAAAACACACATTGAGTCTCACCTTTTCTTCGAATGCTCGTCAAAGCCTGCAGATTATCATGAAGATCACAATAGATGCCTTTATATTCTCTTTTCGTTGGAGAAGTTGTGATGAGTGTTAATAGATCAGCTGCTCGCATAGTTACTCCTTTCCTTGAACATCCTTTAAATGTTGAAAAAAATTTTCAAATTATCTATTGAAGATTCTTAACTAATAAGTATAATAAAGAAGTTGCTGAAAATTTTCAAAAGAAAAGAGGTTTGAGAATGAAAAAAATAAATCTATTAATTGATCTGGTTGGTATCAGTTTTGGCGCTGCACTTTATGGTTTAGCTGTGACCGGGATCAATATTCCTGCTAAATTAGCAGATGGTGGTGTAACAGGAATTGCCCTTTTACTTAATAATTTATTCGGTTTTGCTCCTTCCATTACATCACTTATTATCAATTTACCATTGCTATTGGTTTCATTATTCATTTTTGGTAAGCAGTCTTTTCTGCGAACGATTGTCGGAACCTTTGCCTTAGTGTTCTTTTTACATTTGTGGGAAGGTTTAAACGTCCATTTTGCTGTCCACAGTCTTTTACTCAATAGCCTGATGACTGGTGTATTATCTGGTATCGGTTGTGGTCTGGTCTTTCGCTTTGGTGGAAGCACTGGCGGAACAGACATTATTTACCAAGCCTTTGAAAAATATTTCCATATCAAGATCGGTAAAAGTCTATTCTTGATTACATTTGGTATCTTGGTTGTTTCTTTATTATATCTGGATGTAACACATTTTGTTTATACCTTACTCAGTTGCTCCATCTTATCTTATACGTTAAACAAAGTGAAATATCTCGAAGTAAAAGGTTCTCTCAATCCTTTTTCTGCAAATCGTTCAAAAGAACCTTTTGATACTCTTGATTCTGCAGAACAATTTGAATAACATTCTTAAATGATTGGTTAGCGACTGAAAAGTATATTTCTACTTTTCAGTCGCTATTTCGTTACTAGCAAAACCTCCAGTAATCACTACTTTACCATGTACTTTTCCAGTCTCTACTTCTTTCGTTGCCTGCTTTAAAGTCTCTTTGCTGATGCCTTCTCTGTATACTTTTCCTAAAGTAGTATGGATTTTTTCTTCTTCTACCAATGCTGTCAAATGTTTTAATATTTCCCCTTGTGTCTCGATTAGTTGACCATAATCCGTTTTAGTAAACATATACTCCCATTCAAATGAAACAGATAAATTTTTAAAACTTGCAATATCGATTGGTCCATCAAGTCCTACGATCATCCCAATTTTCCCCATAGGTTGAATCATTTCTGCCAGCTCAGTTAGATAGGGACGGATATCATGTAAAACCGCTACGACATCGACGGTGCTTATCCCAACCTTTTCTAGTTGAGGCTTTAACTCTTGATGGTAATCAATTGGATGATCGACCCCATTTTCTTTTAACCATTGAAAGTTTTTGGGGCTGGCTGTCGCAACCACCTCTAACCCACTCCATTTTGCTAATTGTGTGAGAATCGAACCGACACCTCCAGCACCGTTGATGACCAATATTTTTTTACCTTTATTCGCTGATTCTTTAGGAATCAATTGAAATTTCTCAAATAAGAGTTCATAGGCGGTGATCGCAGTTAACGGTAATGCTGCACTAGCTTCGTCCGTGAGATTTTCTGGTGCTTTTGCCACAATTCGTTCATCTACCAACTGATATTCTTGGTTACTACCTGGTTGTTTTGCTGAACCAGCATAATAAATACGGTCTCCTATCTCAAAGTTTTCAGATTGGGGACCTTTTGCAACTATTCTCCCTACCGCATCAAATCCCAAAACAGTAAAAGACTCTTGTTTTGGCGTCTGCATTCTAAATTTTACATCCACTGGATTCACTGAAACCGCTGAAATCTCCACCAATAACTCCCTTTTTTTAGGAACCGGAGTTTCTGCCAACTTTTCTAAAAAACTATTTTTGTCAGTCAATGGTAATCCCTCATAAAACCCTATTTGCTTCATTTGTTTTTTCATAGAAACCTTTCCTTCTTTCTTTATACAAAAAGACCTGGATCAATCCACAAAAGGAGTTATCCAGGCTTTCCATTATTTAAAATAGCTATTTTCTCCCAAAGAATTCCCTTGTTCTTCTATCAATCCTTTTAATGATCTTTCTAAAACACCATGATTTTTATCTTTTCTTTTTGATGTCGCACTGAGTGGTTCTTTCTCAGCTTTGTTAAAAGGTTGTACAGAAGGAGAGCCGGCTTTTTTTGTTTGGTAAGGTACCGGTTCATTATCAAATAACAAATATGAATCTTTCATTTTTTTCATTGAATCAACTAGTTCTGCGTCAGAAATACTAGATACTTTTGGATCAGGAATAATTGATGCTGGCACATACTTAGGTACAAAGTAAGAACGCCCACGACCATTTTTTTGTTGGTTCGATGTATAGGCTTTGGTACTTGTGTGCTGCTCTTGACTCTTCTGACTATTCATTGAATCAGCCGCTTTTCTCGTCCGCTGATTAGTCAATGGGCGATTACTTGCTTGATGCGTATGATAATCAGGAAGCTGTTCTTTGTGTCTGACTAAATTTTCTTTTGGAATTGTTGATTTTTTTGAATTGCTCAAATTTCGACGTTTGCGTTGTTCTCTAGCATCGCCTTGAGCAAAGTGAAATTCTTGCATTTGCTCAAACATTGGTTGATTATTGTTTTCGGTTAATAGATCATCCTGTCCATCAAATAAAACACGCCTTTGGTTTTTTGCTAGTTTGACGCCAATTTCGTCATCATAGGCAGGAAAACGAAAATGTTTCCGTCTAATTTCATTCATTTTAAACCATCCTTCTCATAAATGGAACTTTTCTCAATCATAGCATAATTTTTTCATTTTCCATAGTAACCATAACTAAATTTAACCTCTTTCGACAGTCATCTGGTCGTTTCTCGAATGACCAATTCAGGGAAAAATCGACGATATCCTTGACTTTCTCCTTTTTCGGTAATTTTTTTTTAACAACATTTCACCACAAACTTCACCCATTCGTACGATATCTTGTTTTACCGTAGTTAATTTGGGTGAACTGATTTGGTCTAAAAATACACCATCAAAGCCAATGACTCCAAAATCTTCAGGAATTTTTCCCTTTTCTTTAGCAATACCTCTTACAATCCCTAAAGCTAGTCGGTCAGAGCTGCAAATAAAACAAGTCTTTGGTTTAATAGTTGACCAATGATCGGCAAGATATTTCTCTGCCATTGTCGAATGATTTGGGAAACGTAATATTTGCGGCTTCATGTTGGCTGTTTCCATAACTGAAAGGTAGCCTGCTTCTCTTGATAACTCAAATGGCTCATCCTCGTCAATCCCAATATAAATAATGGTCTCGTAACCGCATTCCATAGCATATTGTGAAGCCTTTGCTGTGCCATAATGATTATCGCTATCTACATAATCATAGCCAAAACGATTTTCACCAAAAAGGACGACTGGTTTTTCCAATCGGTCGATCCAGTCAAAATCTTTTTCTCTCACCCCTGTAATGATGTAGCCGTCGCAAGACCCTACGTCAAATGCATCATTGGTTACCAACTGCAAAGAATAGTGCGCTTTTCCAATACATTTTGCAATTCCCATCAATAAATTCATATAATACGGTTCTGTTGTATCAATCTCTTCAAGGATGAAAAGTTTGATGATTTGTGACCGATTAGAAACGAGTGCTTTTGCTGCAATATTGGGGCGATAATCTAATTCTGCCATCGCAGAAAAAACTAATTCTTTTAACTCATCCGTTACTTGTTCCGGGTGATTGATGACACGAGACACCGTCATTTTGGATACATTTGCTTTTTTAGCAACATCAGCTAATGTTGGCATAGATTGCTCCTTTCACAATAGAAAACTTTTTTCTGTTTTCTATTATTATAGCAAACTTGAAAGCGATAAAATGTAGAAATATCGTAAAAATCATCTGCACGCCAGCATCTTTTTAATAAAAGTTCACTAGAATCGAAAGCCAGTTACTCCATTTTATTAGAAAAATGTACGTTATCTCCATCTATTTTCTAGTTTCAGATATGAACTAGAAAAATAGCAAAGAATGAGACTAAGCCAAAAATAGCCTCCTCTTCTAGTATCTCTAAAACGAATAAACGGTGTTTAAGGAGCAACAACTTCAAAAAATTTGCCGAAATTGACTAAAAATTTGAGAAACACCTAGTAAGTATCCATCAATAGCAAAAACCAGTGTTTGTGTTTCTTGTCAATTTTTGGATATTCTTTCGTATTTCTTGATGCTAAACGATTTTTTCTCAACCTCAACTTTGCTTATTTCATAGCATTGTTTACTTCTTTATCTATTTAATTTGTTATAAAAAATCAGAATACACCTGTCTTTTCTATTCTTTGGATTCATTCATCATTTGCACCAAAAATTTGGTTGCTGTATCCATCAATGGGATTTTTACCATATGCTTTTCGGTTTGCGAATAATCAAAAACAATTCCTTGACCATAACGTTCTTTTTGATTATTTTTCACAAAATCATTGGTTTGTTGAAAGGGAATTTTCTCGTCTTTTTCACCGTGCCAAAAATATAAAGGTCGCCCAGCTAGTTTTTCTGGCTGCAAAGATAAATCATATTTTTCGACCCAAGAAATTAAATCAAAATAATCGTTCGGCAGTATGTATTGGTACTGATGAGCTCTTTTGTAAATTTCTTTAGCATACTGTTCAGGCGCAGGGGAACCCATCAGACAAATACCACCAACCAAATGCGGATGTTTTGTTAACAACGCACAAGTCGTCATCCCCCCCATTGAAACGCCACCTACAGCTACTTTTTCATGAAGAACATCTCGTTTTTCTAAGTGCTTCAATAAAGTCTCAAATTCAAATAAATTTCCATAAATACTATTCCAAAAGGTAAAGGAAGGAATAGCAGAAACTACTTGCTTTCTTTCACCATGGTTCATTGCATCTGGTAGTAAGACACGAAATCCTTGTTTAGCAAACTTTCTTCCTTGTGTCAAAACTAATTCTTTACTCGTTTGCCAACCATGATAATAAATAATTATCGGAATTTTTTCAGCTCTTAATTCGGTTAGGACAACTTCTAATAATGGAATATTATTTACTTTACGTTTTAATATAATTGGATTCACTTCTTTAGTCTCCGATCTTCATCAAAATAGTCGAACGAAATATTTCCCATCCACTAACCACAATTTGAAATAAACAAATCGTACCAAACAAAATCAAAAATAAGCTCATCGTTCTTGAAAAGAGCAATAATGCTAAAAGACCAGCTAGTCCTAATCCTAAGGTAAGCAGTGGATAAATTGTGAAATTAAAAAAACTAGCAAAGCTGCCAAAAATATTTCCGATAAAGATCACGGAAAATAAAAAAATACTTAAAAGCAAGCTATCGGTTAATGATATCTGAAAGATATTATTATTGGCTACGATGGGCTGCTGAAGTGAATATAAATCTAAATATCCACAAGAGGCAACACTGAGAACATGAGTGACTCCTATGGCTCGGTTTATTATTTTCATTCGTATCACCAACTCTCTTTATAATTCTATTATAATCGTTTTATCATCATTTAGAACAAAAAAGGCTTAAATTTTAATTTTTTCTTTTTTCCAAATAATTGTTCACAATCAAAATGACCTAACAACCTATAAGTACCTCTTGTTTTTTTGTCATGCTCCTCATTTTGTCTGTCTAGTTCTGAAAAAATTTAATTCTTTTTTCAGGCATTTCATGTTCAAACTTCTCCTTTTTTAAAATAGAGAATAAATATACTTTTGGGAAAATCTACATCAAACTGATCTATTATTAACTCATAAGTAATAATCAATGTTTTCACTAAAATTCTTTGTGAATAAAAACATTTAAGTGAGGCACATCATTAGTAAAACCTTTAATTAAATTAGTTTGAAAACTTGTAATTGAAGTTAAAATGAAATTTACCATATAAAAAAAGCCTTTATTTTTTATTTCCATTAAAAAGCATCGACATATACTCATCATTTTGTTATCATATATCTGATTAACACTATTTTTATCAGGAGAATATATGAAAACGAAACGACAGACAAGTACATTTTTGCACATAGGGACGCTTTTCGCCCTATTGACACTTTTTTTGTTCTTATGCTATTCCTATTTCAGATCTTCCGATATACCATGTAATGCCTTTGGCTGGTTATTGTTAGATCACCCCGGTTTAAGTCAGGTAGATGAGAGCCTCTTCTTGCTAATTCTTTCATCTTTGTGTGGTTTTATTTTTTCATTGGCTTTTCGAACATATGTGAAAAAACAAATCCCCAAAAAGATGGATGAAGCTGCTACAATTTTTGTTGCATCTAGGTTGCTCGCATTGCTGACCGTTTTATTCTATTCCTTTAACCAAAATTCATTGTTCTTTTTTATACTGAATGGACTGGTTATCATTTTATCCATCTTTACTTACTTTATTTTTTCACTAATATTCAAAAAGTTACGCTTGCCACTTTTAATGCAACTAATCCCACTATTCTGCTTTGTCTATAGTGTCTTTTCTTTTCTTGTATTAGCGTTAGCGCCAACTTTTGATCCAGCAAATATTCAAATCACTAGTAATTTTCTTGAATTACTCTTCATTTCGTGTTTAGGAATGATGATGTGGCAAATAAGAAAAACAGTTCAGGACAAGTAAGTCTAAGTGCCTTGAACTGTTTTTTTATTTTTCGGATGATATTGCTAATAAAGAATCCTTTACAATAGACATAAATGATTGAACTTTACATAAAAAACATCAAAGCTAGTCATTTCTGATAACTTTGATGTCTGAGGATTATTAACAGTTGAGTCTAAAAATTTTTCAGTTGATTTTTTCTATATAAGAAAAATCTGCTAAATTTAGTTCCTTGATAAGACGATCATAGACTTTTCTAGCAATATAAGCATGCTCTTCCACGGTTCTTCCAGCAGCGATTTTGGGTAGTTGTCTTCTGCTGTTTGCCGTTTTAACCAACGGCAATGCTAATTGATAGTTGAGCTGATCATCAGTTTTCACAACTTTAACAGTATTCGACAAGATCAGTGAATCAAAGAAGATACTGGAACGACGATTCTTATATTTTTGAGCTTGGATACGCTCAATGATTACTTCAACTTGATCAAAATAATAAGTTTCGTTGACGTCACCGATCAGTTCTACAAGTTTTAAAAATTCTGATGGCACAGGTAATTGTTTCTTTTGTAAATAAAAATAATTGGCAAGAGAATAAGATAACTTGTTATGATAATTTAAAGAAACAAATCGATAATTCTCATTGCCAGCAACCTGTCTCGTCACAGGAATAAGATCTTCTAAGGTTGCATAAAAATAGGTTGAATTAGACACGAAACATTCTTGCCAACATTCATTTCCCATAACCAACTGTTTTTCCGTTTGCGACAAATGACTAATAGCTTGTAAAATCTGGGCTGCAGCTTCTTCAATTTCTTTTTGATAAGTTTCTTCCTCAAATATTGGAAAATTCAACTTATAACGACGATTTTCCCGCTTGATTAGATTTTCATCAATCAACTGATCAAGAAAAGCTTCAAATTTCGGTTGATCAAAATTTTTTTTCAACTCTCTCAAAATAATGTCTTCTTCTTGATGATGATGCAAATACTCAATCAAAGTTGGAAAAACAGCATTGTTTACTAGTTTGCTAAGCAACTGCTGGTGATTTTGTGAATAAAAATAGTTCATTTTTTCCCCTTCTCGTTTTCCCTAGCTCAATTGGAAATAGGCCGAAGAATCCCAAAAATACGAGCAACTATTTTCGGATTCTTCGGCTTATTTTTTAAAGCTGGATCACTTCTGTTCCAACCTCATTTTGATCGAACAAGCTAGGCTGGCATTGTGAGCCTGGAACAAATAGCTGTCAGGCTCTTTAATAACTATCGAATAAAAGGTGTTAGCAACCCCTTAGCTAGCTTAGTTAAAAACTGCTGTTAGCTGAGGAACGACTTGTTTCTTACGAGAAACAACTCCTTTTAATAAGGCACGATTGTTCGTTAATTTAACTTGGAAAGCTTCTTCGACTTTATCTAATCCTTGACCTGCCACTAATAATTCCGAATCGCTATCTAGGATATTCGTTACCACTAGGACAAAGAGGTCATATCCATTTTTAGCCATTTCTTCAGTCATCGCTTCTTCCAGTTCCGTTTGACGAGCCATTACTTCGCTTAAATCGACTGTATTCACTTGTGCAATACGAACATTAGCTTCTCCCATTGGGAAGCTTTTGGCATCAAGATCAAGTAAGGTTGCAGCTGATTTATCGCTAAGATTTGTACCGGCCTTTAACATATCTAACCCATAGCTTGTCAAATCAACGCCTGCAATTGTTGCAAGTTCTTTTGCAGCTGCCTCATCTTCTGATGTGCATGTTGGTGATTTGAATAGCAATGTATCAGATAAAATTGCAGAAAGCATAATGCCAGCAATCTCTTTAGGAAGTTCTACTTGGTTTTCTTTATATAACTTCAAAATGATTGTACTTGTACAACCTACTGGTTCAGCTCGGTAATAAAGTGGATTTGCTGTTTCAAAATTTGCAATCCGATGATGATCAACGACCGCTAAAATTTCTACTTCTGCAATATCAGAAATACTTTGTTGAAATTCATTATGGTCCACTAGCATCACTTGTGTTGCTTCTTCTTTTGCTGATTGAACGACACGTGGGGCAGATAACTTAAAGTAATCTAATGCATATTGTGTTTCTTCGTTAGGTGTACCTAAAGCTACAGCTTCAGTTTCTTTTCCTAGTTGATTTTGCAAGTGCGAAAAGGCGATTGCCGCTCCAATTGCATCTGTATCTGGATTTTGGTGACCAAAAACTAAAATTTTTGACATTTGTCTCGCTCCTTTATGGTTTCTCCTACTTAATAATAGCAAAAAAACCGAAAGAAGCAATACTGACGCTATAATTTCTAGAATGGAAGATATTCCGATCCACCTTACTTTTATATCAAACAATCGTAAACAAAATTTTTGATAGCGCGAAGTACCATGGAACAGTCATTTAAAAAGTTGGCCATGCCATTACTTATTTCATTGCAGAACTCTTCGCACTGAAAGAAAAAGTTGGAAAAAGTAAATCATTTATCGTTTTTTTCTTTACTAGCCTTTAATGACTACTTGAGTTTTGAGCAAACGGTTCAACTAAGCGGTTTTCAGCGATTACCTGTGCCATCCATAAACTTGATTGTTTCGGTAACCGTTTATAGCCATTGTCCAGATCGACACGATAAAAACCATATCTATTTTTATAGGCATTCAACCAACTCCAACAGTCAGCAAATGTCCACATATGATACCCAAAGCAAGGAGAACCTTCTGAAATTGCCTGCTGCAGTTGCGTCAAATGTTCAAATAAAAAATCAATTCGGTAGTTGTCGTCAATCATATTCTCTTTATTGTTGAACCGTTCTTCTTGCGACACACCTATCCCGTTTTCTGAAATATACCAAGGGATATTGCTATAACTGTTTTTTAACCGCATCGCAATATCATAGATTCCCCGCGGATAGATCTCCCAGCCACGATGTGGGTTAATTCGTTTCTCCGGCCAATTATAACCTCGGAATAAATCTCTTAGTCCTGTGATTGGTCGTTTCTTTTCTTGAGGTGCTTGAACACGTAATGGCTGGTAATAATTACAACCAATAAAGTCTACTGTATTCTCCGCAAAAATTTCTTTATCACCTGTTTCTGTTTTAGGAAGCAAATCACTTTCTCGTAATACCTCTACCAGCTCTTCTGGAAAAGTACCTCGTACCGCACAGTCCAGAAAGCTGCGAATATAAAACAGGTCTGCCCACTTTGCAGCAGCCACGTCTTCAGCTTCTTCGCTTTTAGAGTAAACGGGTGCTAAATTGAGAATGATAGAAATTTGTCCGTCATTAAAAGAAGAGCGCCGGTACTCCTTTACAGCTTTCGCATGCGCTAGTAGTGTGTGATAGGCAACTTGTATAGCTCGTTTAAAATCATGCACCTTGGGCCAATGTGCATCTCCCATATACCCACATTCGATGTGTACAAGAGGCTCATTGAACGTCGCCCATTTTTTTACTAAATCGCCAAAAGCTTCAAACGCAGTCTTTGCGTAAAATGCAAAATGATCAACTGACTCACGAACTTCCCAGCCACCTTTTTCCATCAGCCACCAAGGCATATCAAAATGGAACAAATTGATGATCGGCTCAATGCCATTATCCAGCATTTCCTGAAAATAGGCTCGGTAAAAATCAACAGCTTGCGGATTTAATGTCTTGCCATCCGGTAAAAGACGCGTCCAAGCAATCGATGTCCGATAGGAATTTAAATTCATTGCCTTCATACAGGCAACATCTTCTTTGTATTGATAATACGTATTAGAGGTATTTTCTGGTCCTGTTCCGTTATAAAACAATTCTGGTTCTATTTCAAACCACTTATCCCAAGTTGATGGGCTCTTGCCATCAACCAAAGCAGCTCCTTCTGTCTGAGGGGCAGAAGCCGCTGCTCCCCACAGAAAGTTTTGTGGAAATGTATCCATTTAAAATTTCCTTCCTTTTCTATCGTTTTATCCACTGATTCCCTTCAGTCAGTGAACCCAATGATCATCGTTTATGTTGGTTCATTCTTTTTCTCATTTATATTTACCATGATTTGGCAAAATTATTTAGTCAGTGTGATACTCGTTCTCTTTGATCTTTATCATGAAACCATTTGTTTGACCATCATCGCTATGCTAGTTGCTAATGATCTCATTTTGGTTTCTCCAAACTCTTGATATTTTGTTCAAACAAAGCTGGACGCTAGGAACATCCCAAACGTCCACTTTGATGTTAAAGATGATTATTCGGTTTTAGCCCAACGATCATATGCATTTTGATAAGTGCTGACAAAGTCATTTAATCCCATTGATTTTAATGTACTGACATATTCATCCCATTTAGCCAAACTTTCCACACCTGTAATAAATTTAGCTTCCATTTGCTCTACATAAGTCCGAATGTCCGTCGCGTTGATCGCAATTTGATCTGCTTCATCTTTCGTCATATAAACAATTGGGAAAGGTCCCTCGGTATTGGGCATGATTTTCTCATTGATTTCTTTCATGCGAAATTCCGTCCATACACTAGGATCAGGATCGTTGACATTAGCTAAAACACTTTGGGCATAATCGTCTTCTAATCCCGGTACGACTAAGCCATAATCCATTGCAATTTTCCCACGGTCTTCTTCCATCTTTTGTTTATTTTCACCTGTATATACCCGAACTTTTTCTCCAGAATCGTTTGTTTCATATTTCCAAAATGCCCCTTCTGGACCTTTTGTCATTAAATCTTGGCCTTCTTCTGTGTAAAGATAGTCCGCCCATCGCATTGCTGCCTCTGGACTTTTACATTTATTGGTAATCGCAAACGTTCCAGTTGTTACACGAGGATGACCCGGTGCTAAAGGTGTATTTTGAATACTTGAAGTAACTGGTGAAAACATTGGATCTGATAAAGAATCCTCAGGTATTTTACCAGTAGCCATGTATGAAGCATACGCGCCAAATAAACCGACTTTATCTGTTTGTGTGTTTCCTTGATACTTTTCTTCTGACTGCGAGAAGACTTCTGGGTCCAGCAATCCTTCAGAATAAAGTTTATTCATATACGTTAAATATTCCTTATAGTTAGCCGATGCAGCAGCATAACGCACTTTTCCGTTAACTTCTTCGATTCCTAGAGATTTCATACCAAAAGCAGGTAGCAACCACGTACGAATAATGGCCAACTTGTTGCCGTCTGATAACGGAATCTCATCTTGTTTGCCATTACCGTTGGGGTCTTCTTCTTTGAATCGCTTCAACAATTTATATAACTCATCCGTGTTTTTTGGCAATTCGGTTACCCCTAATTTTTCTAGCCACTCGCCGTTATACCATAAAGGTGAGATATAAAGAGGGCTAGAGGTATCTTCTGGATATAATCGTGGTAAAGAATAAATGTGACCATCTGGTGCAGTAATTGATTTTTTGAACTCTGGGTTCTCATCAAGGATTTTCTTTAAATTTGGCTCATAGTCATCAATCAAATCCTCCAAGGCAATTAAAATTCCTTGTGATCCATAATCTGATTGTTTGGCATTTGAAAGACCACTTCCTGCACCAAAAATAACATCAGGTAACTCACCAGAAGCAAAAGCCAAATTCAATTTCGCTTCAAAATCTGTACTTGGCGGAGTAATATAATCAAAATTGATTCCAGTTAATTCCGCTAACGCTTTAGCCGAAGCTAACTCATCCCATTCTGCTTCTCCACCAGGAGCCATCATCGTCATGTTGATTTTTTCTTTGACGATTGGCATTCCGGTTTTTTCAACGGCAATAGTTTCTTCTTTTCCAGCAGTATTTCCCTTGTTCCCACAAGCACCCAAAAGAGTTGTTGTCAACACTAATGATGCAATTACTAAATAACATTTTTTCATTCATTCCACTCACTCTCTTATTTATTTTTTAGTTAGCCTTTCAAAGAACCAACCATGACACCTTTAACAAAGTACTTTTGTAAAAACGGATAGATCATAATGATTGGTAATGTCGAAACGATCATTACTCCATATTTAATGACTTGTGCAAGCTGTTGTTTACTATAAGCTACTTCTGCTGCCGCTGCTGTCATCTCTGTTGTTCCTTTTGTTAAATCTTGATTCACTAAAATCTCTCGCAGGATTAATTGAAGCGAATACATTGATTTGTTTGTTAAATAGATTAACGCACTAAAATAACTATTCCAATGGGCCACTCCGCAAAATAGTCCCATTACTGCAATAATTGGCATTGATGAAGGTAAAACAATCTTCATAAATATCTGAAAGTCAGAACATCCATCAATCAATGCCGCTTCCTCCATTTCTCTAGGAATGGTGGATTGAAAGAAAGTACGTGTAATTGCAATATTATAAACTGAAACGGCCCCTGGAATAACTAACGCCCAAATCGAATCATTCATCCCTAGATTTTTAATCAATAAATAAGTAGGTACCAAACCGCCACTGATAAACATAGGAACCATCAAAAACTTCATAAATAGATTTTTCCCATAAAATTCTGCTCTTCCTAGAGCATATGCACAAGGAAGTGTACATAATAAATTGATAAATGTTCCTAGTAATGTGTAATAAATCGTGTTCCGGTAACCTTGCCAGATACTTTTATACGTAAAAATCGTTTTGTAACCATCCCAAGTGATCTTTTTTGGCAATAACCACATTTCTCCAGAATTGACGGAGGTCGGACTAGATATAGATGCGCTTATAACATAAATCAACGGATAAATAACCAACAAAAGGGCAATGGCAATAAACAAGTAGATGAGAAACATGAAAAATTTGTCACCTTTCGATGATCGGATCGCTTTTGAATACATTATTTTCCCTCCATTACCATAAACTTGTTTCGCTGACTTTACGCGAAATTTTATTTACTGTGATCAATAAAAATGCGTTGATTGCTGCATTGAACAGTCCGACAGCTGATGCATAGCTGTACTGTGCATCAAGCAACCCTTGTTTGTAAACAAACGTGGCAATCACATTTGAAGAATCCATATTCAACGCATTTTGCATCAACAGGATTTTTTCATAACCTAATGACATCAAACTCCCCACATTCATGATCAGTAAAATAACCATAGTAGGAATGATAGTCGGTAGGTTGATATACCAGATTCTTTGCCATCTCGTTGCACCATCAACAGTTGCAGCTTCATGAAGCTGTGTATCAACACCAGATAATGCAGCTAAATAAATCACTGAACCCCATCCTGTTCCTTGCCAAACCCCAGATAATACGTAGATCGTTTTAAACCAACGAGGATCTGTCATGAAACTAATTCGCTCAAAACCTAGAAAAACCAATAGATGGTTAATAATACCGGTGGAAGGCGTCAAAAAAGCAATTAACATACCGCATACGACAACGACTGAAATAAAATTAGGTGCATAAGTCACTGTCTGCGTAAACTTTTTAAATTTTCCATCTTTCAACTCATTTAGTGCTAATGCTAAAATAATCGGTAGCGGAAATCCTACGACCAAAGAATATATACTGATACCTAACGTGTTTTTAATTAGATCCCAGAAATAGTAGGAATCAAAAAAACGTTGGAAATGCTTAAATCCTACCCAAGGACTTCCAAAAATTCCTAATGATGGGATATAATCCTTGAATGCTATAATCACGCCGTACATGGGACCGTAAGAAAAAACAGCAACCACCACCAATGCTGGAATGACAAAAACATACAGCTGTCGGCTTTTATATAATTTTTTTTGATCTCTGACCATTTTGTTTTCTCTTTCTCTTTATTGACATCAAGTAATGTATCAGCCATTTTTTAACCTCCTTTTATGAAGTTCACTCATCTCTATCCTTGTGGCTTTTTTAAAATTTCAAGACCAATCAGCCCAATTGCTGGTTTCTCTAATTCACTGCTGAGGATATATATTTGATCTTCTTCCGTATATACTTCTAATTCTTTTTTTGTAGATAAATCTTTAATCACATGATGTTTATCGGCCTCAATGTCAGCTAAAAATATTTTTTCTTGTGTAAAGCGAATACTTTGAAAGGCATAATGTATGGTTTGATCTTTGCTGTATGTCAATTTCCACTGATTTTGCCATTCTTTAGGTTGTGAGCGAGTTTCATAGATTCCTTCTCCATAGATATTTAGCCAATTCCCAATTTCCTGTAAGATTTTGGTTTCTTCATCAGTAAAGGTACCATCTGGTTTTGGCCCAACTCCTAAGATCAAATTCCCACCTTTGCTGACCACATCGACAAAAGTTTCCAATAGTTCTTGGGAACTCTTAAAGCGATCATTTGGTACATAGCCCCAATCATCACCAACTTTCCCAAACTTTCTTGGGAATTTCAGCTAGTTCTGGCACCTTTCGTTCAGGGGTCACATAGTTCTCATGTCTGCCCCCCATCATACGATCCACAATAATTAATTCCGGTTGCTTCTCACGAGCGATTTCTGCTAATCGATCCATTTCCAGGTCTTCTTTTTTCTGTCCACACCAACCAGCATCTAACCATAAAAGATCCACATGACCATAGTTATGCGTGATTTCTTTAATCTGATTATGAACAAAACTTACGTAACGTTGCCAAATTTCTGGGTAACGTTCCGTATCATAGCTCGCATGACGCCCCTTGATCGTATCGTCATCTAACCAATAAAACGACGAATACCAATCGGCTTTTGAATAGTAGGCTCCTGTTGCTATTTCTTCTTTACGAAAAGCCTCAAAAACTTCTTTTAAAATATCTCTTTTAAACGGGCTTTGTTTACCGCCAACCTTATATTCTGTTTCAAGAGTATTGTACATATTAAACCCATCGTGATGTTTCGTTGTAAAAATACAATACTTAAAGCCTGCTTCTTTACATATACTTGCCCATTTCTTTGCCTGTAATTTTTCTGGGTTAAACTCTTTAATCAAATTCCAGTAGTCTAGTTGCAGTTGTTTAAAATCTTTCCGAAACTCACGCTCTTCTCTTGCCCAAAGGTCTTTTTCAGAAAGTTGCCAAGATTCTACGATTCCTGCTTGAGCATAAAGTCCGTAGTGAAAAATCACGCCAAGTTTTAAATCTTGAAACCATTCTAATCGTTCTTTTAGCATTTCTGTTTCTGGATAAGTCCTATGATCTAATTCAACCTCTTTAGGTACCTCGATATTTCCGCGTATCGCCATTTATGAAACCCCTTTCATGTTTGTGCTTTAAATTTACAAAAAAAGCAAGGCAACAGCAATATGTAAAAAGCATAAGCTATGTAAAAACAGCATAAAGCGTAACTTATTTAGAGGATATCTATATCTTATCTCTTAGTCGGAAAGTAACTATGTAAAAGTAGAAAAAGCTATGTAATAATCGCATACTGATAGAAAACATAAATAAACCTAACTATAATAAAAAGAGCTGTATGACTAATACAAGGAGGTTTTAGCTATGAATCAACATAAACGATCACCACATTCTATTTTTGATTTCACCTATTCTTTAGGAAAATTCTTGCTTTTTCTCATCAAGCTCCAAGTATTTTGGTTTTTATCGGTATTAAAAGGTTGTATTCTACTAGGAACTTTTCCCGCAAGTGTTACCGTTCTCAAATTTTTCTATCATTTATTTGAAGAAAAACAAATTCCGCAAGTCTTATATTCAGATTTTCAAACAAGCTTCAATAATCTGTTTATTTCAACAAATCAACTAGGCTATGCTGCTGGCATGTTACTAGGATTTCTATGGATGGATCTGAGAATTGCAGCTGTGTATTTACAAAACCCTTTCATTCATATGGGGATCTTATTATTATTTATCGCAACTGTCATAGTCATTCTTTATTTATTCCCAGTATTTTTACGTTATGATTTGTCATTCACACAATATTTCAAACAAGCATTATTTCTATCTTTGTGTAGCTTGATTGAAACCGTAGCGATTATTCTGGGGATCTTTGTCGTGACGGCTGTCTCTACCTTTTTCCCAATTTTGACAATCGTGGCTTTTGTGCCTTTATTCTGTTTGCCATTAAGTTGGTTCTCTTTGCAATCAATGATTAAAATTGAAGAAAAAAATCGTACGTTAACGCAATAACAAAAAACAAACCTTAAATCAAACAAACAGCTAAAAGCTGTAACAGAACTGCGAGGAGATTTTACAAGGAAACCTCAATAATAGCTCTTTTTTTAACTTACAATCTACAATGCGATTCGTCAGCCCTTTAGGTAAAAGTCAAATGTCTGTTTCACTCCTTATTCATAATTGTCGCCATCAAAGGGAACCTTCTGCCAATCGTTGACTCAAGCCTTTTTTCAATTTTTGCTAAGGCTACTACCTGTTACTTATCCCTTTAGCTTTTTCTTTCATTTATTATTTTCCAGAAGCTGATTGGCTATGTATATTCATCAACTTTCACTATGTCAAATAAACAGATTATGTACTTTCAAGCTAGTTATTTTCTTTTTTTACAAGTGCTATATACTGAAAATGAAAACGATTACTTCAAGGAGGTTATTATGCAAGTTTCAATCGAACTTACAGATGTCATGCGTGATTTTTTTGAAATTGCGACAAACGAATTAGCGTTAACTATTTCAGATAATGGAAAACCACTCCAACTGATTCAGCGTAACGGTTCATTAAAAATTGAAAATAAAGAAAACGAAACGTTTATCTATTTTCAGGAAAAAGCCCATCTTTTTCGAGCGCTGTCACTCTGGTTAGATCGCTGTGAAGAAGAATTTGTTTATGAAGAGTTTCCGCAATTTGAAAAAATTGGGCCCATGGTAGATCTTTCTAGAAATGCTGTGATGACTGTTGATCAGCTGAAACACTTTTTTGTTCTTTGTAGCAAGATGGGATTAAATAGCTGCATGCTTTATATGGAAGATACGTATCAAATCCCTGATTATCCTTATTTTGGTTATTGTCGTGGTGCCTATTCTCTTGAGGAATTAAAGGCGTTGGATGCTTTTGCAGACACAATAGGAATCGAGCTGATTCCTTGTATTCAAACGCTGGCTCATTTAACTAATCCGCTAAAATGGGGATTTGCCAATGGCATGAGAGATACAAGTGATATTCTCCTTGTGGAAGAGGAAAAAACATATCAATTTTTAGATCGTGCAATTTCTGTGATCGCAGCCGCTTTTAAAACGTCAAAAATTCATATCGGGATGGACGAAGCTCATGATCTGGGACGTGGTCATTATTTAACCCAGCATGGTTTGATCGATCGCTTTGATATTATGGAAAAGCATCTGAAAAAAGTAATGGAAATCTGCAGGAACTATCAGTTACAGCCCATGATGTGGAGCGATATGTTTTTTAGAATCGGTTCAAAGTCAGGAGACTATTACGATAAAGACGTATATTTTCCAGAAGATTTGATTGCAAAGATTCCTGAAATTAGTATGGTTTATTGGGATTATTACCATCATTCAAAAGAAGAATACCAATTGCATTTTTCAAATCATAAAAAATTGCAACGACCGATCGTTTTTGCGGGCGGTATCTGGACGTGGAATGGTCTTGCACCAAATTATGGAAAATCGTTTGAAACGACCAGTGCTAGCCTTTCTGTCGCAAAAGAGGAAAAAATCAACGAAGTTTATGCTACTTTATGGGGCGATGATAGTGCTGAAACACCGATCATCGCAAGTTTGTTAGGATTACAACAATTCAGCGAGGAACAATTTGCTCCTGAAGTAAGCATGGAACTGATTAAAGAGCGTTTCCGTCTCTTCCACCATCTTGAGGCTGATGATTTTTTACTGCTAGATGCTTTTGATCAGACGAAAGGTGTAGCAAAAAATAACCCTGATGGATCAAATAGTAGTAAGTTGGCACTTTATCAAGATCTATTATACGGTCTTTACGATGTTGATCTGCAAAATTTAGAACTTCCTTCGCATTATAAGGACTTAAGTGAGAAACTATCTAGCATAACAGCTAATGAGGACACACAAACGATGTTTACTTTTTATCAGAAATTAGCACAAGTCCTTTTTGTAAAAACAAATTTGATCGGTCGCTCTTATCGAGCCTACCAATCAAAAAGGAATGACCAGTTACAACTAATCCTTCACGAACTGGAAGTTCTCACCAAAAAGATCAATGAGTTGCAACACCTCCATCGCCAGCTATGGTTTGAATGGAATAAACCCTTTGGCTATGAAATTATCGATCTTCGTTACGGTGCCTTAAAAAGTCGGATAGAAACAACCGTTTGGCGACTGAAGAAATTTTTAACAGGAGAAATCAAGCAATTGCCTGAGCTTGAGCAAACGCCTTTACCCTTCGATGCTCCTTTCAAAACAGCAAGCGGTGTCGGGCGAAACTTGTTCCATGGAATTTATAGTGCTAGTAAACTATCAGATATCTAAAGGCAGGGATAAAAAATGAAAAAGAGAACTCTTTTTTTGGTCATTCTGAGTATTTTTTTGTTGGTCACTGCTGCTTCTCAGCTTGTCAGAAACGTGCCTCGTGTCGAAGCAAAACAGACATCTACTAAAATCACTGGGAAAATCAATAATCAAAGAACTGCGAACATCTGCCATCAGCTTTTACAACAAAATTTAAAGGCTGCAACGGATAAAAATCTGAACGACTATTTAGCAACACTAGTCAAAGATGCACATAAAGCGACCACAAAAGAAATGCAGCAATTTTTTAAAGACTATGATGTCAGTCATGAACTGCTTTCTTTCGAAGTAATCAAACAAGCACCTCAATCGATGTTAGTAGTGGCAGAACAAAAAACAGTGAATCATGGGAAGAAGGCATATCGAGATCATATCACAACGGCATATCACACCTTTATTTTTGAAGAGAATAAATGGAAAATCAAAGAAACAACAATGACAAATACACAATTTTTAAATTAGGAGTGTTCATATGAAAAAATTCAATAATTGGCCTACCGACTATCCTGATCCTAACTGGTTTATCCATGATCGTTTTGGTTTGTTTATCCATTTTGGCTTGTTCAGTGTGGGAGCTAGACACGAATGGTTTATGACCACAGAACAAATCTCTTTAAAGGAATATTCAAAAAAATATTTTCAGCATTTTAACCCTGATTTGTTTGATGCAGATGCTTGGGCAAAAGAAGCCGCTCGCTGTGGGGTGAAATACATGGTATTCACGACAAAACATCATGAAGGCTTTGCCTTATGGGATACGAAACAAACTGATTACAAAATCACCAATACTGCTTTTGGACGAGATCTTCTGGCAGAGCTACTCTCGGCTTTTCGCAAAGTCGGGATCAAAATCGGGTTATACCACTCACTGATCGATTGGCGCCATGAACATTTCCCACTGGACGGACTGCATCCTGAAAGAGAGAACCAGAAACTGCGAGAAAAAAATTCCGAAAGAGATATCAAGATTTATCAACGCTATCTTCGCGAACAAGTCAAAGAACTACTGACAGAATATGGAAAAATCGATTATTTATGGTTCGATTTTTCTTACAGCCACCGCGATTGGGGTTGGTCAAAAGGAAAAGGGCACATTGATTGGGATAGCGAAGCACTAGAAAAGCTCTGCTTAGAACTGCAACCCCATCTCCTATTGAATGATCGGCTTGATTTAGGCCATGGCATCACTACTCCAGAACAGTTTCAACCTGATAAACCATTAGAGAAAAACGGCATGCCTGTTATCTGGGAAGCCTGTCAGACAATGTATGGCACTTAGGGGTATGACCGTGACAATATGGAATGGAAAAGTAGTGAGATGCTTTTGAAAATGCTGATTGATACCGTTTCAAAAAATGGGAATTTCTTGATGAATATTGGTCCTAATCCACGAGGAATGATTGATACGAAAACGTTGGAACGGCTTCATGCTATCGGGGATTGGATGACCCTTCACAAAGCATCTGTCATTGGCTGTTCATATAGCGCCTTTGAAGCTCCTGACGATTGCCGATATACACAAAATGGAAACAAGCTTTATCTGCATCTCTTTTCTTATCCTTACCGCAACCTTCATCTTAAAGGATTAGCAGGTAAAGTTGAGTTTATTCGTCTGCTCAATGATGGCTCGGAAATTTTTTATCGAGGATTTGATCCGGACGAAGTGATTACTTCTACAGAAGCAGTCATTGCTCCAGAAGATCTTGTCATCACCTTGCCAATCATCAAGCCTGATGTGCTGATCCCAGTAATTGAAATTACCTTGAAAGACGATTAAAGAACAAATATAAAGCAGATGATACTTCCTTCGTCGATTCACAAAAAATACTGGCATCGAAAGCTTGTAAAAACATACTTTTAGTGAGAAATATAGTAAAACATTTGAATAACTACCCAAGTTATATGCTGAAAAAGCAACAATTTGGGTAGTTATTTCAGTCTTTTACAATTATTTGCTTTTGTTTTTTTAGTTAGAAGCTCAAAACTGGAAATAAAATGACTTCTTCGTCCTGCTCCAGTTCGATGCCCCCCTTAGTTTACTCCTATTTATTGCTTATAAAGTTCCTTCTCTATTCATTGTTCGGTATTGACCTGGAGTCACACCAACGTTCGTCCTGAATTTTCTCGTATAGTTTGAAACATCATAATAACCATTCTTTTGAATAATCGTTTTTATTGGCAAATCAGTTTCTATTAAGTCTTGCTTGATTTTTTCTAGCCGCAATTCTTGCAGATATTTTGAAAAAGTAGTATCTGTTTCTTTTTTGATAAAACGGCTAAGGTATGAAACTGAAAGTTGAAATTCATCTGCCAACTTTTCCATATATAATTGGGAAGAAGCATAGTTTTTGTGAAGATATTCGAACAATTCTTTTTTCAGCACAGACTCTTGATTTTGTGGCTTAACTTGCATAACCTCACAGATCATTTTTGCGAGCATTAATAGTTGTTGCTTCAATTCGAGTAAATTACTAAACTTGGCACTTTTTTCTGCTTTTTTCAAAATTGTTTTATTTTGCAAATTACTACTTACTTTAGCAACTGCATTTAATAGATAAAAACCATACATTTTTTGTCCACTATAAGAAAAATGTTCTTTAATCCCCCGCTCAATCAACGATTCTATCGTTTCCGCAGCGATCGTTAAGTCTCCTTGACGCAGACTTTGAATCAATTTCAGTTTTTCTCCATCTGGGTAATTAATGCTGGTTGAAGACTCTTCACCTGGAATTTCATTATAGAAAACAAAGTTATTTTCTACTGTTGAATAGTCTAATGCGGCCAAACCTTCAATATAAGAAGCATTGATCTTCGTAAGGTTTTCAGTACTATTTCCTACTCCTATCCTAAAAGTACCGTAACACGCTTTTTTTAGTTGCTGAATCATCTCTATTACAACTTTCTTGTGACTAGTTTTTTCATAGGTACTAAAGATATAGGCGGTCACTCCTGCAGATAGGATCTCTGTACCATATCCCGAAAAGTTCTTTCCACTTACTTTCAGCGGTAACTCATTAGCTGTGTCGTCAATGCTCTGGATAGGATAATCAACTACGACGACAAAATAGCAAGTACCGGTAAAATGTACTTGGACAGAGTTCAGTAGAACTAATGAATCTTCTGGAGACTTAAAATTCCCTCCTAAAATTTTTCTAAGGACCTGTTCTCTCGCATGGGGAGTCTGTCGTTTAATTTCTTTATGTAGCTCTTCATGTTCGTTCAAAAATTGCGCCAACGTTTCATAGACATTCCCGTTGGAAACAGCTACACCGATTTTATTTCGATAATATTGATCAATCAATTTTTCAATGTTGCGGATTGGCTGTGAAAAACGAGTACCTATAATCACTACAAGCACTAGACCAAACACAAATATCACAAAAAAAAGTTTTAAAAACTTTTGGTGGATGGTATTGATCTTTGTCAAAGCTTGTGATGGATCCATTACAGAAACAAATGACATATTCAAATCCCTGCTATTCAAAGACTGGACAAGATAGTTTCGATGGTTGTAGTAAAAATTATCCTGTTGCAAGATCATTTGAATTTGCTTCGGCTGATGCAAATGCGCCGTTAGTTTGTTATTACTGGTATCTGCTACTAGAATACGATACGAGTCATCAATCAGATAGTTGGTACTGATACCATCACTATTGGAAAGATTCAACAGCTTATTCAAAATCGAAAGATTGATTGAATAGATTGCTGCGCCATAAAAATGCATTTCTGCAT
>ERZ1034847.318-NODE-318-length-23302-cov-6.127629_pt1 | contig 23302 bp, 23 predicted proteins | sample MGYA00520633_ERZ1034847 | MGnify/ENA primary metagenome ERZ1034847 (study PRJEB33766, sample SAMN09781732) | gut metagenome | biome: gut microbiome | host: Homo sapiens | place: Madagascar | study: EMG produced TPA metagenomics assembly of the PRJNA485056 data set... | reverse complement strand
AAGTGTGGCAACACATGGAGCTGACTGTTACTAATCGATCGAGGGCTTGACCAAAAACGTTTGATTCTTGGACTTTGTATGAAGTTTTGAATGTATAGTGGAATACAATTGACTCGGGGTGTGGCTCAGCTTGGCTAGAGCGCCTGGTTTGGGACCAGGAGGTCGCAGGTTCGAATCCTGTCACCCCGACTGATATGCGGGTGTAGTTCAATGGTAGAACACCAGCCTTCCAAGCTGGATACGTGGGTTCGATTCCCATCACCCGCTTTTTTCTTTTTATGAGGAAACCTTGAAAAATCAATGGTTTCCTTATTTTTTTACTATCGTAAGCGAAAGTACGTTCGGTACGTTTCTGTTATAGAGATAAAGCTTGGTCAATAATAAGAGCTTGTTGCTCTTTGTCTTTACGCTCAAAGCTATAAAACTGTATTGTTGTGCTAATATCTCTATGACCAGCAAATCTTTGTACTGTACGGTCATTCAAAGTAGGACAATCAAGTAAAGTGGAGATACAAGTTTTCCGACATTTATGAGGACTTTTAATTACAGTTCCTAGCCTTTTGCACAGTTTTCGAAGTTTTCTATCTGCACTATTGTAGCTTAGTCGATAATCATATTTTTCATTATCACTTTGAAAAATCCATTCATGATTATAACCGTGCATATCATTAAATTTCTTGACTTCATCTAATATCTTTTGTGCTTCGGTAGTAAGTGGAATATCTCTTTTACCACTAACTGTTTTTGTCCATTCTCTTACACCATTATTATCAGCTTGTCTACTAATATAAAGTCGACCATCCTTTACATCAGTCCATTTAAGACCACAACATTCGCCTATTCTTACACCAGTTTCAAATAAAAATAGCACTTGCAAACCGCTAGCAGAAGATTGCTTATAGCGTTTTAAATCATCATGAACCATTTGCTTTATTTTTTTACGTTCTTCATCCGTAAATACCTGTTCTTCATCAAGAGGAGTTTGTTTCTCAACAATCAAATCTTTATTAAGCTTTTTTCTAGCTTTTTGCCATGTATTTGATGGAATAAGGGCAATATCTTCATCACTTGCGTATTCTAAAGTCTGATTGACAATACTAAATATTCTTGAAAACTTTTTCTTGTCAACAGGAAAATGCTTTTTTAGCAGGAGTTCCGCCCACTCACGCAGATCCAATGATGTAATTTTTGCAACAGGTTTTTGCAATAAAGAAGCACTCAACGGTTCATTCAGATAATATGCATTCCATGAAGCCATAAGACGTTTATAGGTGCTCTCATGATTTTGCACATTACGTTTTTCAAGACACGTTTCTGCTAGTTCTTTAAACGTAATATTCAAGCTGTATTTGTCAATGTACCATTCTGCTAATTTTTCCCATAAACTTTCTTCGGTTTTTCTTCTGATTTTTCTTTTTCCAGTTGGTTGTGTATTATCATCAACAGATGTAAAATAGCCACTCTTTTCAGAATAATGAATTGGATATGGGTGCATTTCTTTAGCTTTTTGAATATTTATTTTCATTTTAATAATATTCAATGCTTCATCAGTTAGTGTATCATCATGCAGAATTTGTTGCAATAAATTATCGTTATCTTTTAAATTCATATTTGCACCAAATAGGTGCAACCAACGAGTTACTTATCTTTTTTCGAATTACTTTATATGATGAGGTTACAACTATAACCTTTCTATGAGTATTTAATAATTTTCAGAGAGTAAATACTCTCTAAGAGCATCAAGAGTTACGTTAGCAAGCTCAATAGAGCCATCAGAGCGTACTAGATTATATCTCTTGGCAGAATACCTAGAACCTTTATAAGCCATAACAGGAACTAAGCTAAGCTCATAATCAGCAAGGAAAATATTCTTGATAGTCCAATATGTATATCTCTTTTTCAAATTTTCAAGCTCCATAATATTTTACCTCACTTTCTAAAAATTCATTTGAATGATAGGTTGGTCAGTTACATTATCTCTATGGAAATACTCCGAAACACTATCATAGTGAATGATGGTATCAGAATCTTTAAAGTAAATAACTTTGTTGATTCTGCGAAGAAATGCATTCCACACTTCTCTCTGTTCATCACGCACATTTGGGTACTGTTCCTCAAGACTAATATTCGAAATAATATACAGCTTTGTATAACATGCTGTTTTATCCGAATACCTTGCTTCGAGTTTTAGCGGATACCCATCTAGGTAGTTTAGCAATTTTTGTATCTGAAAACTGCTAGCGTATTCTTCTAAGACAACTATATCTTGCCCCTCATAGGTATCCCAAGCATGAGTATAATCAGTTACACGAAACACATTTTCGTATCCATATGTTTCCATAACGAACCGAGATTTCCCAGCACCAGTTTTTCCGAATATATAGGTTACTTCAAGGTCACGCCAACACTTTTTATACTTTTCAGTATTAAGTGTTAAACGGATTCTATCAAATTTATCAAAGTATTTGATTAAATCTGCATTTGCTTCAAGGATTTCAAAATTGGATTTTCCATCTTTGATAAGCTCATACAGTTCACACAACAGTGCATTAGAACCATTGGAATCTGTTGGGCGAGTTCCATATTCTTCGAGAGTGTTTGGTACAGTTGTCAATCCTTTTTCAGAGTGCGCCCATTTGCCACTCTTTTCTACATAAGCTATATTACTTGAATGTGTAGATATAGCTTTTTCAATATGTGCACTTGGAAAACGTTTCTTTAAGGTTGAGAAACGCACAGGCGCAGAAAACACCGCATAAACATGGGTGTGATATGTGCCATCTTTGCCACCAATTTCATCCCCCATGATATAATAATTGAGGGATTTTAACTCTTTTAAAAGTTTGGCTATGGTGTCATGCGACATATCAAAATCCAAAGGATTGTTCTGTGTGATTTGTACCTTTGTAAATTGAGGATTTTTATTTACTTTATTTTTATTGTTATTCATAAAATACCTTTCTCTAAATGCTAAATTTGCTAAAACAGAGCATAGCAGAGGTTAAGCCAGTAAATACAATGGATTGAACATGCTATGCTACACAGGCGGTAATACTTACGCCTGTGACTGACCGCAAGCGGTCAAAAAAAATCCGCAGTAGCACCCTACGCGCGTAAACGCGCTTTGGGATGCATACTGCTGGATTTTACATAGACAAGCATGTTGCGGTTAGATAAAAATGCAGTTCGACATATTCGCCGCAATCTTTGAAGCCATAGAAACGTATACGATTTAAAAAAATATAATTGTTCCGATAAATTTCTGTATACTGTCTTCGAAGTGTATAAATCTTCTCATTCCAATAAAACAAGCGATTGTAATCAGTAAGTAATTCTAAATTGGGAATATGTCTCATTTCTTCATCGAAAAACTCTTTTGCATAAGCAAGACTTTCTGATGCATTTTTACAAACACAATCACATCTATCGTGAAGTTCGCCAATCAAAGAATCATTAAAAAACCATTGTGTCAAACGTTTTTTGTAATTGAGTTTGAACAATTTTACGAAAAAATAATCTTCAGCTTTATTATGAGAAACCCTTAACCCCAATAATTCAGAGGGAATTGATAAATTATAAAATGGTGCAAGCCCTTTGAAAGCCCAAAACAAATGTCGAGATAATGCACCTAAGATATATTCTTCATTTTGTAAATTTACAAAACGAGAAGTTAAAGGTTGGGCAGTTGGTATTGTTGCACTGCTATTTGAAGTAGATGCATTATTTTTTGCATTTTCACGAAAATTCTTTGAATCATTATGCAAATCTTTGAATGTATCAACAGATGCATGAATGATGTCATGAATCATATTCTTATTATTACCATTCATGATATTGTCCTTTCTTGGGGGCAAATTGCCCCCAACAATTTAATCTACGATGTTAATGTTGTCAGCCTTTACTGAAACTTGAGCTCGACCATTTGCATCAGTATAGATTTTGCAAACGGCATTCTCAAACTCCACGAAAATTGGAGATTTTGAATTTGCAATATATTCTTGTTCAATTGCATATTCAACGTCAGCTACTTTGACGTTAAACTTTTCATAAGTTCCACCATTCTGGACTACGGTGTATGTAGTTCCAACAATATTGTCAGTTCTTTTGCCGTTGACGTATTCCATGGTTGGTCTAGCACCAATTAAAATTAGTTTTACATCCCCAATAACTAACGACAGGGGAAAAGTTACTTTTGATAAATCAAGCATAAATTTAATACCTCTTTTCTTATTTAGTGTCTTACAATTTTGTTACACCTATATTCTGCCATAAATTTCGTGTCCGAAAATGACAGTATCAGATGGATTTCAAAAAGCGCATTGTTTCTCTATAAAGTGATTGTGGTGCATAATAACTGTTGGCATCAACTTCTGCGGCAGTAATACTTTTATTATTTAGAAAATAACTTCTAATAAAATCTTGACGTTGCTTATCTTCAATAGTGTTTATAAAAGGTGTTAAATCCTTAATAAGAGATGAAACCTTATTATCAATACTGGAAATTTCATTATTAATATACTGCGCTTGAACACTATTGACTTTATTACTATGTAATCGTTTCTTTAAAACCTCCTTTCTTTTTAATAATGATTTTGTGTACTGCAACTCTGGTAACATATATAAAATGTCCTTTCTGTCACAAAATTTGCACGGTTTTTGTGCGGTGACAGAATGTATAGGACATATCAAAAGTAAACTTGGATTTTACACGATATAAGAAAAGTGATAGAATCACAACGAAAAATAAGCCAACTGAGTGAAAACAACAGTCAACTAAATAGAAAAATAAACAACTAACAGAAACCCCAAAAATGTTTTTAATAGGGAAAAGTAATTTAAGGAAACAAGATACGAATTTAGACATAAAAAAACAAGTGTGAAAGAATCACACTTGCGTAGGTTGGTTGCAATATTTATTTTGTATTTTCCATATTATTCAAAGCGTATTCTATACATTGAATCACTACTTTATTAAAAGAAAGATTGTTTGCATCAGCCAGTGTCTGAACTTGTTTGATTAATTCAGCAGGCAAACGTAAAGATTTATATTCATAATCAGAATAGTCTTTTTGTATCTTAAACATAGTTAATACCTCACATATTTATATCATTATTGTATTATTTATTGTGATATGATACTATGTGAGGTATATGGTATATTTATGCCATAAATAAAATATATAAGGAGAGAAGTTACTTATGAAAAAGAAAGCATTAACAGGAATTTTAGTAGCATCTATGTTGGGAATGATGCTCACAGGTTGTGGAGACAACAAAGAAGTGACAAAGACTGATGATACAAAGGTTGAAATCACAACAGAGAAAGAAAGCGAAGCAACCGAAACAGTAGTTGAGGAGACAACGGAGGTCGCAACCGAAGCTCCAGTTGAGGAAGTTGCATCTGATTTCCTTACAGAGAATGGTCTTACAGTTACACCTAACGGTTCTATGACAGCTACAGTTGCTCAGTACGATAGCGATGATTTAATTGATTTACCTATTACAACATCTGTAGAAACAGTTGCTTCATCAGAGGAAGGTTACTCTGACACGACACTTACAGTTACTGCTGATACCTCAAATGTAGCTTCAACAGGTTGGTCTTACAATGTCACAGCATTTGACCGTTACACAGGTACAAGTTACGAGGGTAAGAAAGACAGTCTTGTGAATGGCGGAACAACACATAATGACGTTGTAGTTATTGATGTTGATGGTACACAGTATGATTGTTCTTTAGATGCTAGTCAGTCGGATAATGGAAATACATCTACAATTACTTGCACAGTACATCATCCAACAGCCTATGATGGGGTAGTATTTGCATTTGGTAAAATGACAAAGACAATGCTTAGTGCATATAATGCAGTTGATTTCAACAGTACATTTACAGTAACTGATTATTCAGATGTGTATATTGATGGTCAGTACTTCTTCACAGCCACAGACAAATAATTCAGATATTTAACCAAAGACCAATATATGTTTCATATCTATAATGAATTATTACAATCAAGCTATGTTTCAAAGGGTTACTTTTGAAACATAGCACTTTTTATTTTACGGATTTTATCTAAATATTAAAAGAAAATCATGTAAATCCCCACTCTACGAGTGCCTAACGGTAAAGGGATTGACATGATTTCTGAATGAATATAATATAGAGATTAAGATTCGAAAGTACGTTCTGGGTACGATAGGAGCGAAGCATTGAATAAACCTCCTATTTATCAGTATTGGCGAGGTGGGTGCAGAATTCGATTCCCATCACCCGCTCTATTTTTTTAAGGAAACCTTTAAAATCAGGGGGTTCCTTATTTTTTTGATCGGCTTGTACGATTGTTGAGTACCGGAACTTAGAAAGCGGTGAGCACATCTGGCGTGTGAAGGAATACACAAGAATTGTTGCGGAAAAGTTTGCAACCATGTCAGCGCAGCTTGTTTTGCTTGCGAATGTCTATGATGCCCTGATCAGCGAGAAATATTATAAGGCAGCTTACTCTAAAGAGGAAGCATTCCATATGAAAAAGGTTCGTCTTTTTATGTAAAAGACGAACCTTTTCTTATCTAATCTAGCATATTTTGATTCAAAAAGCAAGAGATGTAACAACCTTTTATAATTTGTAATTGCATTGTGTTTCAACAAAAAAATAAGGAACAATGCGGAAACGAGGAACTATGAACAATGATTTAAAGACAGAAGAAATGTGTGAAAATTGGCTGATACAGCAAAAAGCAAAAATTAAAAAGAGTACGTATGCAAATTACTGTTATCTGATCAGAAAGCTCATTGAACCGAAATTAGGGGAAATTGATGTCATGAAATTGAAAAAGGCATACCTCGAACAATTGGTTTTGGATTTGCAGGAAAGAGAATATGCGGATAGTACCATTTATTCTGCGCTGCGTGTGTTGAAAACGATTCTAAGAAAACATGCAGTGCAAAACGACAATTATGAGGAAATGATACATCACTGTTATCTTACCGTTCACCGTTTGGAATCTAAAGTACTGCTTGAGGACGAAAGTGCATGTATCAAAGAATATTTATTACAGAAAAATGACACATATGCACTTGGAATTCTGTTGTGCAGAAGCACAGGTATCAGAATTGGTGAATTGTGTGGATTGAAATGGGAAGATATTCATCTGGACACGGGAATATTTGAGATAAAAAGGACTGTATCGCGGATTCAAAATGATAATTACAGGGAAGGACTTCCAAAAACAATGCTATATATCCGAACTCCAAAATCGTTTTCATCGATAAGAACGATACCGATTCCTGATTTTTTGGAAAACTGTTTGAAAGAAAAAAGAAAACCGGAGGATTGTTATTTCCTGGCAGGAACCACACGTTGTACGGAACCCCGGAATGTGCAGAAACATTTTAAAACCATTTTAAAGCACTGTAATCTTTCTGATTATAATTTTCATTCGCTGCGTCATGGGTTTGCGTCTTCGTGTCTTGAGAGTGGGGTTGAGTGTAAAACAGTTTCCTCTATTTTAGGGCATTCTTCCACACAGATTACCATGGATTTATATGTTCATGCGACATTAAAACAGAAAGCTAAGTGTGTAAATATGTTTTAAGGAAAAGGTTCGTCTTTTACATAATAAGACGAACGTACCGAGCAGTTAATAAAATTATAACCATTATTTTGGAAAATAGGACAAGGGATGTGATTTTGTTGCTGTATCAATACATTTATAGGAGGAAAGCATGAAAATGAAGAAAACACTACGCAAATTATTGGCTATGTGTATGGCAGTCATGAGCATTTTATTTATAATGCCAAATACGATATCATATGCAGAGCAGTCATCACAAACGGGGGACACTATTACATGTAAAATTAAAGAATTTGACATGGGAAATAAGACATTCAAAATTGAGTTGTCTACCAATGCAAGCGGATGTGGAATAGCATGTGCTCAGCATAATAGCAACTCTCAGGGAACTATGAGTATGGATGAAATATTTGCATCTGCAACAAAAGAATTCTCTTCCACAGCAACCTTTACTGTCAATGAAGGGGTAGGGAATATGGTATATGCATGGATTATCGATCAGGACGGAAATATTTTATCATCTGACAAAAAGTATAGTTTTAGCACACATGTAGGATATGCCTATTACTTTCTTTTGAGTAATTATAATCCTGATATCGTGTATACAAATGGTGATGAGATTGAATACGATGCAAATGCGAGCATCGATAAAGGAATTTTACATTTTAACATCTTACCTCAAATGACCGATACATACGTTCAGGTGTATTCTAATAATAAATCTGTTACCAGTGCACATTATCCAACCTCTGATACACAGGATCATGCAGGAGAGAAAACATATGATACTGCAATTGAGCATATGAATGAAGCCGGAACATATGAATGGAGAATAATTACTTATAAAGAAAATTCATATTCTAAAGTGCAGAGTATAACATATGATTATGTGAAGCCGGAAAGTAAAATGCCAGAAGTTGATATAACAAAAGCAACATTCGAAAATGGTATAGTATCGTTTCCTACTGTAGAAGGGGCATATGGATATACTTGTTATCTGTATCAAAGTTCCGATAATGGTGTTTCATTTAATGAATATGTTTTTGGAAGTAAGAGAAGCAGCTATATTAATTCTGATGTTGTGACCTATGATTATAGTAATTATCTAAAGGAAGGCTGTCTCTATAAAGTTGGTATCAGAACTTTGAGTAATGATATCACAGCAGTTGCAAACAGTGACGAATTATTTACAGATGTTTATAGTCCTTCCAAAGAAGGCGAAGATGTAGACAATAATTTAAAGGATACTTTAAATAATGTTCTGAAAGAGGCAGGGGTTGACTCTGTTGAGAAAGCAGATGCAGACACATTAAATACAATCTATAATAATGCATCCGATGCAGACAAAGTTACCATTGCCAAAGCATTAAAAGAAGGACTGGATAACCTTGATACAAACGAGTTAAAAGTGGCATTACAGACCAATAGTGACACTCGTGCCAGCATCGAGGCAATCGAAAAAATGTATACCGAAACAGCAGGAATCACCATTGATAAACCGGATGTATCTGCCGAAGCAGGTGAATTAATTGAAGCAGGTGGTATTTCGGTAACAGGAGCTGGATTGAATGCTGCAGCCGGGGTAACAAATGTTGGTTTAAAGATTACAAAAGAAGATGTAGCAGGCGTTGACTCTACGCTTTACAAAAATTTTGTATCACTTGGAATTACATTAAACGGAGCAGACAACGTAAATAATCTGGCTATTCCAGTACAGATCACTATGCCGATTCCGAAAGGTGTTGATATCAGTAAACTTGTTATTTTACATTTGAATGCAGACAGTACGGTAAATGAGAAACTTACAATTGCAAATGGTGGATACATATATGACGGTGTAAACCGTACCATTACTTTCACAGTAACTCATTTTAGTACATTCATTTTTGCGGAAGCAGACGATACAAGCACGACACCGGGAAACCCGACAACACCAACAAACCCGACAACACCAGCAAACCCGACAACGCCGGAAAATCCGACAACGCCAGCAAATCCGACAACGCCAGCAAATCCGACGACACCGGGAAGCTCTGTGACAAATCCGACAACAGCAGAACCAGCACAGAGTCAGGCAACAGAGACGGACAATGCAGCTTCTGCAACAGCAGAGACCGTGACATCTTCTCCAAAAACAGGAGATAACGGCAGTATGGCAGTAATATGGGTATTATTTGCCGGCTGTGCAATTACAGCATTCTGTTATGCGAAAAAAAGAGTAAGAAGATAATTATCAAATATAAGTGATTGAAAAGCCTTTGTGGAAAGAATTTTCTGCAAAGGCTTTTTAAATTTACTTGAAGAAAAGTGGCGGCTTCTATATAATCAAAGAGTATGCTTGTGGGATTGACAGTACGTAATCAGGAAGAAACAGAGTAAAAACGAAAGAATCCGCCAAAAGAGCAGAAACAGAAAGAGGACATACGAATGATACAGTTTACCGGATATGATTTATTGTGGTTATTTTTTATATATTCTTTTGCGGGCTGGGTGTTAGAGACAGCCGCGGCAACATTTATGCACCGGAAGTTTTCCAACCGTGGGCTGGTAAATGGCCCGTTATGTATCCTGTACGGTGTGGGAGCTGCTGCAATGTCTGTGGGCTTGCAGGAGCTGACCGGGCTATGGCTCTTTTTATTTGCATCCCTGTATGCAGCAGTTACAGAGTTCATCGCTGGAAAGTTAATCGAGAGGTTTTATCATAAACGCTGGTGGGATTATAGTAAGAGTAAATGGAACTTAGACGGTTACATCTGTCTTCCGGTTTCCCTGATAAAAGGTGCTTTGGGTTATGTTGTGGTGAAGTATGCCAACCGGTGGGTATTCCGATTGCTTGCGATACTGCCACAGCTTTTGGTACATATTGTTCTGCTGGTGCTGATCGGTGTGCTTGTGGTGGATATACTCGCCTCCTATCTGCTTGTGACAGGAAAGAGCAGACACCCGGAGAAGTGGCTGGAAGCAAATAACAAAATCGATCGTTTCCGCATCAGGCTTGGCAATAAGATTTCAGATTCAATTGAAAAACGAATGACAAAAGCCTACCCGAAGGCAAGCTTTGTGGAAAAGGTCACAAAGGATAAAACCGTTTTTGCCAAGGGCTGTGATTTTTATAAAATCGTGATGTTATTTTTTGTGGGAGCATTTTTAGGAGATATCACGGAGACGATTTTCTGCCGCATCACAGCAGGGGTATGGATGAGCCGCAGCAGTGTGGTGTGGGGACCATTCAGTATCGTGTGGGGACTTGCGATTGCAATGGTGACGGCAATGTTATATAAATATAAGGACAGAAGTGATGGATTTCTGTTCTGGACAGGCACTTTTTTAGGCGGTGCTTATGAGTATCTGTGCAGTGTGTTCACGGAGCTGGTATTTGGAAAAGTATTCTGGGATTACAGCTGGATGCCGTTTAACCTCGGCGGAAGGATTAACCTGTTGTACTGTTTCTTCTGGGGAATCGCAGCCGTTGTGTGGTTTAAGATTCTGTATCCGAAAATTTCAGGATTGATAGAAAAAATTCCTGTTGTGATCGGTAAGACAGTGACATGGATGCTGATTGTATTTATGTGCTGCAATGTTGTGGTGTCCTGCATGGCGTTAATACGCTATGATGAGAGAGGCAGGAAGGTGGAAGCGACACAGAGCTGGCAGGTGTACATGGATGAGCATTATGATGACGCAAAGATGGCGCGCATTTACCCAAACGCCAAGACAAAATAAGAGGAAAAACAATGAAATTAATCAAAACAGAGGAAGCGGTCGGTCATGTTTTATGTCATGACATGACGCAGATCATAAAGGGTGTCACGAAAGACGCAAGATTCCGCAAGGGGCATATTGTGACAGAAGAGGATATCCCGGTGTTATTATCCATGGGAAAAGAAAATCTCTATGTGTGGGAGAAAAACGAAAACATGCTTCACGAGGATGAGGCGGCAGAGATCCTGCGTGAGATCTGTCAGGGAGAACATATGCATGCCTCCCAGCCGAAAGAAGGGAAAATAGAGCTGACCTCGGACATTGACGGAATTTTAACAATCAATGTGGAAAAACTTCTGGCAGTCAATTCACTTGGAGAGATGATGATCGCAACGAGACATTCCTATACCCCGGTGAAAAAGGGGGCGAAGCTTGCAGCAACCAGAATTATCCCACTGATCATTGAGAAAGAAAAAATGGAAGCAGCAAAACGGTGTGCGGGCAAAGAGCCGCTAATCAATGTGCTTCCTTATAAATTAAAGACAGCGGCGCTCATCACGACGGGCGGTGAGGTGGCAAAAGGACTGATCCGGGACACCTTTTCCGATGTGGTCATTGAGAAGCTGAAAGCCTATGGCATTGATACGGTAGAGCATTGTTATCCGGGGGATGACGAGGCGCTTATCACGGAAAAAATAGTAGAGTACAAAGCAAAAGGTGTGGATATGATCTTATGTACCGGAGGCATGAGCGTTGATCCGGACGACCGCACGCCGGGAGCAATTAAGCGTTCGGGAGCGCAGATCGTCACCTACGGTGCGCCGGTGCTGCCGGGAGCTATGTTTCTGCTCGGATATTTTGAGGACGGAACGCCGGTCATGGGACTGCCGGGCTGCGTGATGTACGCAAAGAGCACCATTTTTGACATTATGCTGCCGAGGATCGCAGCCGGGATCCCGGTGAAAGCCAAAGATTTTTATGTGCTGGGACATGGGGGCTTATGCCTCGGATGTGCAGAGTGCAGATTCCCGGACTGTTCTTTTGGAAAGGTTTAAAGAGGTATGGAATGGAATCATTTTGATGAGAATGGCAATGCCGTGATGGTGGATGTCTCCGAAAAAGAGATCACAGAGCGCATTGCGGTGGCGAGCGGAAAGATCCGTGTGAATGACGCAGTGATGTCTGCAATCGTCAACCACACGGCCAAAAAAGGTGACGTGCTGACCGTAGCGCGTGTTGCAGGCATTATGGGAACAAAACAGACGTCAAATCTGATCCCGATGTGTCATCCGCTCTGCCTGAATAAATGCACCGTTGATTTTGAGGTAAAAGAAGCGGAAAACATCATAAAGGCACTGTGTACGGTCAAAGTTTCCGGGAAGACCGGAGTGGAGATGGAGGCGCTGATGGGCGTGAATGTGGCGCTTCTGACGATTTATGACATGTGCAAGGCAATGGACCGCGCAATGGAAATTTTTGACGTCCATTTAGAAAAAAAAGACGGTGGAAAATCCGGGCTTTTTGAGAGAAGTAAGGAAAGAGAACAATGTTAGATCAGTATAGCCGCAATATCGACTATATCCGCATTTCAGTCACGGACCGCTGTAATCTGCGCTGTACCTATTGTATGCCGCAGACGTGTAAGACGTATCTGAGACAGGAGGAACTGTTGACTTATGACGAGATCGTGAAACTGGCGGAAATTTACCGGAGTCTTGGAATCAAAAATGTAAAGCTGACCGGGGGTGAGCCTCTGGTGAGGGAACATGTCGATGAACTTATTTTCAGGCTGAAAGAAGAATGTGGCATGGAAAAAGTGACTTTGACGACGAATGGAATCCTTTTGGAACAACAGCTGGATGGTCTTGTAAAAGCGGGACTCGATGGTGTGAATATCAGTCTGGATACATTAAAGCCGGAACATTACAATTCCCTCACAGGAGGATGTCATGTGGACAGGAATCCCTCTGACGGTAATCTGGAAGCAGTGCTGTGGGGAATGCGAAAGGCGCAAAAACAGGCAGGGATCTCTGTAAAAGTGAATTGTGTGCTGATGCACCAGACCAGAGAGGAGCTGCTTGCGCTGGCAGAACTTGCAAAAGACGGCGTAAATGTCCGTTTCATCGAATTGATGCCGATCGGTCAGGGAAAAGAAAAACATACATTAAAAGAGGCAGAGGTGAAGCAGATACTCTGCGAAACTTATGGGACGATCAGACCGTGTGTGGAAAAACTTGGAAGCGGACCGGCACATTATACGGAAATTGATGGATTTGAAGGAAAAATTGGATTTATCAGTGCAATTTCCCATAAATTCTGCAGTGGATGCAATCGTGTCCGTATGACGGCAGACGGCTTTTTAAAGCCGTGTCTGCAATATGAAACAGGAATGGATCTGCGGACACTGTTAAGGGACGGCGTTTCGGATGCGGAGTTAAAAGCGCAGATTGAAACGATTATCACACAAAAACCGAAATGCCATCATTTTGGGGAAATGAATGAACCGGAGCAGACAGAACACAGAGGAATGTCTGAAATTGGAGGATAATATAGAAATTTCGTACACAGACGAAGTTCGTTTTACAGATGTTATACAGAAACGCAATCTTTGCAGGTTGTGGGAAAGGCTGGTTTTTTAATGGGAAAAGTAAGGGCTGTGTGCATCAGTGAAAAGCGTGGCACACAGAAGAAAAATATAGAATCCGCAGTATTTGTGGAAAACTGGGGCATTGAGGGAGATGCCCATGCAGGAAACTGGCACAGGCAGATTTCCTTATTATCAGAGGAAACGATCGCCGCATTTAAGGCGCGTGGTGCAGAGGTTACAGATGGGGCTTTCGGAGAAAATCTCGTCGTGAGCGGCTATGATTTTACAAAGTTCCCGATCGGGACAAGGTTTACGTGCAAAGATGTGGTGCTGGAATTAACGCAGATTGGAAAAGAATGTCATCACGGCTGTGAAATTTTTCAGAAGATGGGCGAGTGCATCATGCCGACCAACGGCGTGTTTGCGAAAGTGCTTCACGGCGGAAAGATCAGTGTCGGGGATGAATTTCATGTGCAGTACCGAGCGGCAGTCATCACGTTAAGCGATACCGCTTCTAAGGGAGAGCGGGAGGATGCGAGCGGAGCGGCGGTCGAAGAAATTGTGGGAAAAGAGGGCTATGAGGTAGTTTTCAAAAAAATCATCCCGGATGATGGAGACACGCTGACAGCACTGTTGTGTGAACTTTCGGATGAAGATAAAGCGGATCTGATTTTAACGACAGGCGGAACAGGTTTTTCCAAAAGAGACAATACGCCGGAGGCAACCATGCGTGCAGTTGAACGCGAAACACCGGGAATCTCAGAAGTCATGCGCTATTATTCCCTGCAGATCACGCCGAGGGCGATGCTCTCCAGGGGCGTGTCGGGAATCCGGAAAGAGGCACTGATCGTCAACCTCCCGGGAAGCCCGAAGGCGGTAAGAGAGTGCCTGGAATATGCGATCGGTGCACTGACGCATGGAATTGATATTTTAAAGGGAAATACCGGAAATTGTGCGGGAAAATAAAAGAATCATAAATTTGCAAATAATTTGCAGTTTTATATAAAAACAATCAGAAGAAAGATGTGGAAAAATGATGAAAAAGTTGACAGCAGTTCTATTACTGACAGCTATGACCGCAGGACTTGCAGCCTGTGGCAGCAATAAAGGAGCAGATACAAACACAGATGCTCCGGCACAGAATGAAAGCACAGAGGAAACTGTGACAACAGAAGCATCTGATGCAGCACAGAATGCAGACATTCAGGGAACGATCACACTGGCGGCAGCCGCAAGTCTGGAAAAATCTTTTACAGAGCATCTGATCCCAATGTTTGAGGAACAGTACCCGGAAGTATCCATTGAAGGGACTTATGACAGCTCCGGAAAATTACAGTCACAGATCGAGGCTGGCGCAGATGTGGACATCTTCTTTTCCGCAGCGTTAAAACAGATGGAGGCATTGCAGGAGGAGGGCTATATCGCAGAGGATGCATCTGTGGATCTTCTGGAAAATAAAATCGTTCTGATCGTTCCGGCAGGAAAAGAGAGCGGTTATACTTCTTTTGAGGACATCGTGAATGCAGATATGATCGCAATCGGTGATCCGAAGAGTGTTCCGGCAGGACAGTACGGCAAAGAGGCATTGGAGAATCTGGATCTCTGGAGCAGTGTGGAAGGTAAATTAAGTCTTGGAACCAACGTGACAGAAGTATTAAACTGGGTGGCTGAGGGAAGTGCAGACGCCGGGATCGTTTACGCAACAGACGCAGCTTCCATGACTGACAAGGTTTCAGTTGTGGCAGAAGCACCTGAGGGAAGTGTTTCCAGAGTCATTTATCCGGTGGCGGAGTTAAAAGAGACAAAGAACAAAGACGCAGCAGAGGCATTCATGGAGTTTTTACAGTCCGATGAAGCGCTTGACGTATTCAAGGCGGCAGGATTCACTGTCAATTCACAGCAATAAGACAGGATAGCAGTTCAGGAGGCATAAAAGAATGGATCTTTCACCGGTATGGATCTCGTTAAAAACATCGGTCGTATCGATCATCATCACATTTTTTCTGGGGCTTTGGGCAGCGCGGGGCGTTGTGTCCGTCCGTTCCCCAAAAGCAAAAGCATGGCTGGATGGATTGCTGACACTGCCGCTCGTACTGCCTCCGACCGTAGCGGGCTTTTTTTTGCTTTATCTGTTTGGAGCGAAAAGACCGATGGGCATATTTTTAGACAGAGTATTTCATTATAAAATCGTGTTCAGCTGGCAGGCAGCCGTTCTGGCGGCTGTCGTGATCTCGTTTCCACTGATGTACCGCTCGGCGAGAGGTGCGATCGAGCAGGTCGATGCAAATCTGATCTATGCGGGCAGAACGCTTGGCATGAGTGAGCGCACCATTTTCTGGAAAATTATTCTGCCGCAGGCAAGACCGGGAATCCTCTCCGGCGGCGTGCTCGCATTCACAAGAGGACTCGGTGAATTCGGAGCGACTGCGATGATCGCCGGGAATATTGCAGGAAAAACAAGGACACTGCCACTTGCCATTTATTCTGAGGTGGCGGCCGGGGATATGGATACCGCAGGAAAATATGTGCTGATCATTGTTGCTTTTTCCCTGCTCATCGTGGCAGGAATGAATCTGCGTGGAGAGAAAAAAGATGAGTTTACAGGTGGAGATCGAAAAAAAACTAAATGACAAAGTGCTGTCTGTTTCTTTTGATACCGAAGGAAAACAGGGGATCACCGGAATCCTCGGTGCGTCCGGTTGTGGCAAAAGCATGACGTTAAAATGCATTGCCGGCATTGAGACACCGGATCGCGGGAAAATTGTTTTGAATGGCAGGGTATTGTTTGATTCCGGCAAAAAGATCAATCTGCGCGTGCAGGACAGACATGTCGGCTATTTATTCCAGAATTATGCACTGTTTCCAAACATGACGGTAGAGGAGAATATTGCGGCTGGTTTTAAGTATCGTCCCGGTCAGAAAATGACTGCGGAGGAGATAAAAAAACAGACGGCAGATTATATGGAACTGCTGCATGTGACAGAGTTAAAATCCTCTTATCCGGGTAAATTATCCGGCGGGCAGCAGCAGCGTGTGGCGCTGGCGAGAATCCTTGCGTCAGACCCGGAGGTTTTGATGCTGGATGAGCCTTTCTCTGCGCTGGACGCATTTTTGAAAGAAAAACTGCAGTTGGAACTGCTGGAACTTTTGTCCGGTTATGACAAAGACATTCTGATGGTGACGCACAGCCGTGATGAGATCTACCGCTTCTGTGAACATATGCTGATCGTGGAGGATGGCAGACAGGCGGGATTTGGCGTCACAAAAGAGATTTTTAAAAATCCCGGCACACCGGCGGCAGCAAAGCTGACAGGCTGCAAAAATATTGAAAAAATCGAGAGAGTGGACGACCATACGATGGCTCTGCCAAACTGGAATACAACGGTCTACGTAAAGGGCATGATCCCGGAAAATACGACACATATCGGCATCCGCGCACATTATTTAAGACTGCCGGAGAACGGGCAGCGTGAAAATCTGGTGGAGTGCCAAAACGGAAGGATCCTGGATAATCCTTTTGAGCTGGTGGTTGTTTTCGAACATGATGTCTGGTGGAAAATCCCGAAAGAAAGCTGGCAGAAAGAATATCAGGAAAAAATGCCGCAGTATCTCGCAATCCCGGAGGAGAGTATTCTATATCTGCACGGATAAAACTTGCAAACTGTAATCTTATTTTTTATAATAAAAAATAAGATGTGATTAGGAAGTGTAAACGGAACGGAGGAAGAACAAATGCCGGAAAATACGCAGAGAGTGAGCGTTGGTGGATTTTCTTTTGAAAATAAAGATGAAGCGGAACAGGCAAAAAAGGAGATCGAGGGGATCAAATATATCAAGGCCAAGACCGATATGAGTGATCCGGAGGTCATATTGCAGGTTTATAACAAAATGATCGGACAGAAACTGTTTGAAACAGCAGTCGGATACAGTTACTTAAAGGATCTGCAGGAATACCTGACGACAATTCCATTTATCAAAAATGAAGATATCCTGCCGATTCCGGTCACACATCCGAGACTTGAGGAAAGCTTAAAAAAGCAGAAGCGTGAGATTGCACAGAAAGAACGTGTGCGGGCGGTCAGGGCGAGACAGCATGAAAAAAAACTTGCAAAAATTGACAGGAAGGCATTGGAGACAGAGTCCTCCGGAAAATTGAAGATTTCCCTGTGCGTGAATATAATCCTTGTAGTATGCGTTGTGGCAATGTTTGCCATGGCGCTGACGAGTGACAGTCCGACGATCATGGACTATCAATCGAAACTTTTAAACCGCTATGCATCCTGGGAGCAGGAACTGACGGAGCGGGAAAAGGCAGTGAGCGAAAAAGAAAGGGAACTTGGGATTCAGGTAGACACAGAACAGACAGATTTCACAGATTCGCCATAAAATTATGCTATGGTCAACAGAGAACAGACGTAACCGGAGGACGATATGGAGAGATTAAAGATTCTTGTAGTAGATGATGAGAGCAGGATGCGTAAACTGGTCCGCGACTTTTTGGTGAGGGAAGACTATGAGGTGCTGGAAGCCGGAGACGGTGAGGAGGCACTGGATATATTTTATAAAGAAAAAAATATTGCACTGATCATTTTAGACATCATGATGCCAAAGATCAACGGATGGGATGTCTGCCGTGAGGTGCGTGAAACATCCAAAGTTCCGATCATTATGCTGACTGCAAAAAGCGATGAGAGCGATGAACTGACCGGATTTGAACTTGGAGTGGACGAATACATTTCCAAACCATTTTCACCGAAAATCCTTGTGGCAAGGGTAAATGCACTGCTTCGCAGAAGCGGACTGACTGCCGGAAATGATGAAAAATTTGTTGAGGCGGGCGGTATTAAACTGGATAAGACGGCGCATCTTGTGACCGTGGATGGCAGACCGATCGAATTAAGTATTAAAGAATTTGAACTGTTGGACTATTTTATGGAGAATCAGGGAATTGCACTATCCCGTGAAAAGATATTGAACAACGTGTGGAATTATGATTACTTTGGAGATGCAAGGACAATTGACACACATGTCAAAAAACTCCGTGCCAAAATCGGGGAAAAAGGGGAGTATATCAAGACAATCTGGGGTGTTGGCTACAAGTTTATAGTGGAGTAGGGTATTGCAGATTATTTGCAAAACGGATTGACATTACAGGATGGTTGTCATAATATGAAGAGAGATAAAAAAGGGTCACTGACCCGCGAACTTGCAGTGATATTAGTCGGACTTGTAGCAGGGACGATTATGTTATGCTGGTTTATCAATACTTCCTTTTTGGAAAAATACTATATGCTGAACAAGCAGGATTCGCTGATCGACGGATATGATGTGATCGACGGTGCCAGTGAGACAGGTGAACTGAATTCCAGTGAGTTTGATGTCACTTTTGACAATCTGTGTGCCAATGGTAATATCGCAGTTATGATCATCAGTTCCAACCGTGCGATCGTGAGGTCGTCGGTGAATGATAATCAGGTCATTCTGATGGAATTTATGAATATTTTGTTTGGTGATGACAGAAACCAGACCGAGATTTTACAGAGATCAGACAATTATGTCATACAGAAACAGACAGATACAAGGTTATCATCTGAGTACATGGTTCTTTATGGAACACTTTCCAATGGAAATCTGATCCTGATGCGTACCGCAGTGGAGAGTATCCGTGAGAGTGCAAAAATTTCAAATCAGTTTCTGGTTTATGTGGGCGTTCTGGCAATTGCGATCAGTGCGATTGTCACAGTGTTTGTGTCTAAGAGGATAACAACCCCGATCTCCGAACTCACGGACATATCAAAAAGAATGACAGAGCTTGATTTTGATGCCAAGTATGTTTCCAAGGGACACAGAAAAAATGAGATAGATGAACTCGGTGAACATTTTAACCGTTTGTCATGTGCGCTTGAAAGCACGATCTCAGAACTTAAGAGTGCAAATAATGAATTAAAACAGGATATTGAGAAAAAAACAGAAATCGATGAGATGCGCAAGGAGTTTCTGTCCAATGTATCTCATGAGCTGAAGACACCGCTGGCGTTGATTCAGGGTTATGCAGAGGGATTGCAGGAGTGTATCAATGATGATGCACAGAGCCGTGATTTCTACTGTGAAGTGATCATGGACGAGGCGGATAAAATGAATCAGATGGTCAAAAAACTTCTGACTTTAAACCAGTTAGAGTTTGGAAATGAAGTTGTTCCTATGGAGCGCTTTAATCTGACAGAACTGATCCATGGAATTATTAATTCATCTTCTATTTTATTAGAGCAGAATGATATCTCGGTCGTATTTGATGAGAGCGGACCGATGGATGCATGGGGAGATGAATTCAAGGTGGAAGAGGTTGTGACAAATTATCTGAGCAATGCGATCCACCATGCAGAATTTGATAAGAAGATCAGAATCTGGTACACAAGAAAAGACAGTGTTGTCCGGGTGAGTGTATTCAATACCGGAAAACAGATTCCGGAAGAAGATCTTGATAATGTCTGGATCAAGTTTTATAAAGTGGACAAGGCAAGAACGAGGGAATATGGTGGAAGTGGAATAGGACTTTCTATCGTAAAGGCGATCATGGAGTCATTTCACAGGGAATGTGGTGTGTTAAATCATGAAGATGGCGTAGAATTCTGGTTCGAACTTGACACGGAAAAAACAGGGATTGGTTCCGGACAGGCGGAGGATGATACAGTATGAGAAGAAAAAAGATAGAAGGAATCTTATGTTTGACAGGTATGCTTTTGCTGACAGGATGTGGAACGAAAGCATATGATCTCACAGAGGCAGAGGAAAGTCAGATCGTCAATTATGCAGTACACGTTGTTTCCAAGCATAATTCATATCAGAAGGATGGTCTGGTCTATGTGGATCAGAGCGCGGAAGAAACAGAGCCGGAAGAGACTGTCACAGGCAGTGAGAGTGTGGATGGCACAGAAATAATGGATGAGACACCAGCCGGAAATACGCTGGAGGATGTATTTGGAGCGGATGGACTGGAAGTTGCCTATGGAGGAGTAAGCCTTGCCGGAAACTATACAGAGTCGGATGTGCTTGATGTAAGAGCCTCGAACGGAAAACAGTTTATGGTGCTTGCAATCGATATGACCAATCCTACAGAAGAGGATATTACTCTGGATAATCTCACTTCAAAGGTAAAGTTTACAGCGGATTATTCTGCTGATGGAGCAGAGAGTACGCAGGTTTCTGCTTATACAACGATCATGACAACGGATTTTTCAACTTATGATGATGAGATCCCGGCAGGAGAAACAAAATCAGCGGTTCTTTTATTCGAGATACCGGATTCTGTGACAGAAGTTTCTGATATTGTGCTCCATGTGACAAGAGATGACACAACTTATGAAATAAAATTGTAAAAAATGGAAGAGTTATGATATAATGTGCGTAAGCAATGAGTAGTGCCAATCGAGAATATACAGACCGGACATGCTTGCATGGTGAGGTCTGTATATATCGAGAGTGATAGGGCGAATGCCCGACAGCCAGGAAAATCTCTGATTTTTCTGGCGTGCACTGCGGACTGAGGTTCATATATAATGAAGACCAATCGAATTAAAATACAAGAGAACATATACGTGGGAGGAAGACACAATGGATACAAATATTCTTTTAGAGTCAGGTACAAATGAGTTAGAGGTTTTGGAATTTACGTTAGGCGACAATTATTATGGAATCAACGTAGCAAAGATCAGAGAGATTCTTACCTATCAGCAGGTAACACCAGTTCCAAATGCACATCCTTGTGTTGAGGGAATTTTTATGCCGCGTGATACGATGATGACTGTTATTGATCTGAAAAAGTGTCTAGGAATGGAACCATCCGAGAAAAAGGGCTTATTCATTATTACAAACTTTAATAAATTAAACATTGCATTCCATGTAGATGAAGTGATCGGTATCCACAGAGTATCATGGGAGGACATCATTAAGCCGGATTCTACGATCAACACGGAAGATAAGAGTGCTGCAACAGGGGTTATCAAGCTGGAAGGAAAATTAGTGGTGATCCTTGATTTTGAAAAGATAGTTACGGACATCAGCCCGGAAACCGGACTGAAAGTATCAGATGTGGAGGAGAGAACAGCCAGAGACAGAAGCGATTCTCCAATTCTCATTGCAGAGGATTCCCCACTGCTTGGAAAAATGATCTCAGAGTGTCTGAAAAAATCAGGATACACGAATCTGATCATGACAATGAACGGACAGGAGGCGTGGGATAAGCTGACTGAGTTCAAGAATAAAGGAACAGTCCGTCAGGACGTACACTGTATCATCACAGATATTGAGATGCCTCTCATGGATGGACACAGATTGACAAAACTCTGCAAATCAGATGATGAGATCAAGAAGATACCACTTATTATTTTTTCATCTCTTGTGAATGAGGAGATGCGCAAAAAGGGAGAACAGTTAGGAGCAGATGCCCAGTTGACAAAGCCGGAGATCGGTATGCTGGTAGAGGCAATTGACAATCTGATCGATAAGAGCGTAGATTAAGTCAAAAAAAGGGGTGTGAGTTTTTTCACATCCCTGATTTACTATAATCGAAAAATAAATATATGATAGTTACAAAGAAATCAATAGCAGGAGAATATTACCATGAATGAATCAGAAAATTACCTGGATCAGTTATTAAATGCCGTCGATGGCAGATCTGATTTAAATGACAGTGATCCTGTAAATCCAGAAGAAATTGAGAGTAAAGAACAAATGCCACAGAAGAGTACAAGAGAGACAATTGATATTCCGAATTCCAATGATCTGTTTATGGATCAGTTTGAACAGGAACTTCGGAAAGATAATGATCCCGATGAATTTTTAAAACAGTTCGAGCAGGAATTAGACAGGGACGAAAGTTCACAGGGTGTGACAAAAGCAGCACAGCCGATGCTTGATGATATTGACCAGATCATGGAGAGCGTGAATCAGGAAGCCGCAAATGATACAGCAGAGACGGCAGCATCAGCAGTGGAGAAAACAGCAGAGCAGAAAGAGGATACTGCTGAAGTAAAAAATGATGAGGATGCCAGTGAGGATGGAATTGATGATCTGGCAATCGATGATATCGGAATTGATGATTTTGGACTGGATGATCCGGAAACAGAAAACGAAAAAGCGGTATCGGATGAAGATGATGAATTAATGAGGATTCTGAGTGGAACAGGCGAAGATTCCGAAATACCGGAGGCAGACAATGCAAAAGCAGAAGTGCAGCCGGATGACGAGGTAAAAGAAGAAAAGAAGCCGAAGAAACAGGGATTTCTGGCAAAGCTGTCCAAGTTACTGTTCGGTGATGATGAACCAGATGAGGAAGAAATTTCCGAAATGCAGGCAGAACCTGCAGTTACTGAGATGCCTATGGATGATATGGACATCTTAAAAGAGTTAGAAGGTTCTTCGGACGGTGATAAGAAGGGCGGG
>ERZ1034847.316-NODE-316-length-23377-cov-15.331447_pt1 | contig 23377 bp, 19 predicted proteins | sample MGYA00520633_ERZ1034847 | MGnify/ENA primary metagenome ERZ1034847 (study PRJEB33766, sample SAMN09781732) | gut metagenome | biome: gut microbiome | host: Homo sapiens | place: Madagascar | study: EMG produced TPA metagenomics assembly of the PRJNA485056 data... | reverse complement strand
TGCGCCTCCAGGGGCTCGAACCCTGCACACCCTGATTAAGAGTCAGGTGCTCTACCAAATGAGCTAGAGGCGCAAACATCTGTGTGAATATCTGTGTCACACGGACAAATGATATTATACACAGGGTTTTACAAAAATGCAAGTACTTTTTTAAAAAAATTTAAAAAATTATAAAAAAGACTTTAAAATACTAAGTACTCCGTTTTCCCAGTAAGGCTCACAGGTGTGTTTTGCGGCTGCGATAACTTCCTGGCGGGCATTTGACACGGCGTAGCTTATACCGGCATTTTGAAGCATCTCAATATCATTCAGATTGTCACCGAAACAGCATACTTCGTCCGGAAGCAGGTCGAATCTGTCTATTAGGTATGAGAGTGCAGTCCATTTGCTGACACCCTTTGCGTTGCAGTCTACCCATTCCTTGCCGGCGGCTGCCAGGTGAGCTTTTTTATTCCATGCCGGAATGAAAACCGGTGTACACAGCTCTTCGCATTTGTCGGGATGAAAGACAGTGAATTTGATGATGTCATTTCTGTCAAGCCTTGTGATGTCATCAACCTCACGCATCTCAAAGCCGTATGAATCACGAAGCAGATGAAAGACTGGGCTGCCACCATCCTCTGCAAAGCAGAAATCAGGAGTAGCAGCAAAGTAATCGCATGCAGGCAGTTCATTGCGGACCATCCGGCACATGCTCTTCCATATATCCTCGTCCATAGGATAGGTTTTTAGGATTTCCTTTGGAGTGCGCACGACTGTTCCTCCGTCTGTTATATACAAAAGCTTGTGCTTTATCGGAGCAAACAGCTTAAATTCGCTTGAAAACTGTCTGCCGGAACAGACTACAAATATTATTCCTTTGTCTATAAGCCTGTCGATGACAGACATGTACTCAGGATCTATGAGCAGTGAGCCGTCCTTTACAAGTGTTCCGTCTATATCTGTTGCTATTAGTTTTATCATTATTTATCTCCCCGGGCGTATATCTTTTGAATATTCAACTATATCATTATAAGAAATTATAATCTCATATGCAAGGGAATTATAGTGTATTTATTACTGTTTGTGAAAGAAAAAACAGAACAAAAAAACAGAATATATTGAAAGTTTCCTGCTCATATTGTATCATAGTAATACTGGCTTCATCTTCAATGCGTTGAAGCAATAAAAACTAAGGGGACGATATTTACTATGATAGTAGCACTTATTGAAAAAGTTTATTCTTTCTTGTGGGGAGATCTGATACACATTCCACTGCCCGGCGGTGGGAGCGTGGGAATCTCCCTGCTCATAATTCTTTTGATTCCGACAGGAATTTATTTCACTGTAAGGACAAGACTTTTACCAATCAGAATGTTTCCGGACATGATAAAGGCGCTGACGGGTAAAAAGGAAAATAAGGACAGCCTGTCCACGTTCCAGACACTCATTGTCTCTACGGCGACGAGAGTGGGCATGGGTAATCTGGTTGGTGTTGTGGCTGCCATATCAGTGGGAGGCGCAGGTGCGGTTTTCTGGATGTGGATAACAGCCATTATAGGTTCATCCACGGCTTTTGTGGAGGCTACACTGGCACAGCTTCACAAGGAGCCGGATCCACTGTACTCAGGCTATCGTGGAGGTCCGGCGTATTACATACACCATTACTTTGAGGATAAATCAGGCAAAAAGAAAAAACATGTTATTATAGCTGTTTTGTTTGCTATATCCGGCCTAATCTGCTGGTGTGGCATAAGTCAGGTTATAAGCAATTCTGTCACATCATCCTTTGAAAATGCATTTGGTGTACCACCTATTTATACTACAATAATCCTGGTGGCAGTGGCTGCTGTAATAGTGCTTAGGAAAAATGCTACGGTAAAGGTGCTTGACATAGTTGTTCCTATCATGGCGGTGTGCTATTTTGTCATAACCATTTTTATCATAATTAAAAATATAGGCATGATGCCATCGGTTTTTTCAAGGATATTCGAGGAAGCCTTCGGTATCAGGCAGGTGGCTGCGGGAGGCTTTGGAGCGGTGCTCATGAACGGTGTAAAGAGAGGTCTTTTTTCAAATGAGGCAGGCTCAGGCTCAGCTCCATGCGCTGCAGCGGCGGCAGAGTGCGATACTCCTGTAAAGGCAGGACTGACGCAGGCGCTCGGTGTATTTATAGATACGATAGTGATTTGCAGCTGTACGGCAATGATCATGCTCACTGCACCGGAGAATATAGTAGCAGGGAAAGAGGGCATGGATTTATTACAGTCAGCTATGAGGTATCATCTTGGAGATTTTGGAGTTATTTTTATAGCAGTCACATTGTTTTTATTCAGCTTTTCCACCTTCCTTGGTATTCTTTTTTATGCAAGGAGTAATGTTGCGTACCTGTTTGGGGATAACTGGATTTCACAGACCATGTACAAGGTGCTGGCTCTTGTTATGCTGTTTGTAGGCGGTATCGCGGCATACACATTTGTCTGGGATCTCGGAGATGTAGGAATCGGCCTTATGACTATATTCAATACAGGTATTCTCTATCTGATGGGTGGACAGGCAATAAAGGAGCTGCGAGTCTTTGAGGAGAGTAATAAAGCACAAAGCAATAGTCAATGCTCACAGCAGGGTGATAACGTAACGCAATAACAATAGGAGATATATAAACATGAAAAGAGAATCATTTAAATCACGTCTGGGATTTATACTGGTAAGTGCAGGATGCGCTATAGGCATAGGCAATGTATGGCGTTTTCCGTATGTGACAGGTCAAAACGGTGGCGGTATTTTTGTACTGTTTTACCTTATATTTCTGGTATGCATGGGACTTCCGGTGCTTACGATGGAGCTTGCTGTAGGCCGAGCCAGCAGAAAAAGTGCTGTGATGAGCTATAAGGCTCTTGAGAAAGAGGGCAGTAAATGGCATATTCACGGATGGATAGCCATGCTTGGCTGCTACATGCTCATGATGTATTACACAACAGTCTCAGGCTGGATGGTTGCGTATTTCTTTAAATTCCTAAAGGGAGATTTTACATCAGGCATGAATACTGATGACACGGCAGCTGCATTTGGAAGCCTCCTTGCAGATCCAAAGCAGATGGCTTTTTGGATGATAGTTACAGTAGTGCTTGGCTTTTTGGTGTGCAGCCGTGGTCTGCAGAATGGGCTTGAGAAAATCAGTAAATTTATGATGAGTGCTCTGCTCTTGCTTATCATTGTCCTTGCGGTGCACAGTATCACGCTTTCAGGGGCGTTGGAAGGAGTGAAATTCTATCTTATTCCAAATCTGGATGCGGTTTCTGAAATTGGAATAAAGAATGTCATAACAGCAGCCATGAATCAGGCGTTTTTTACGCTGAGTCTGGGTGTGGCCGCAATGGAGATATTCGGCAGCTATATGGGAAAGGACTGCACTCTTGCAGGTGAGGGTGCCCAAATATGTGCTCTTGATACATTTGTGGCTATAATGTCAGGCCTTATCATTTTCCCGGCTTGCTTCAGCTATGGGGTGGAGGTAGGCGCAGGACCAAGCCTTATCTTTATCACGTTGCCAAATGTATTTGTAAATATGCAGGGAGGCCGCATATGGGGCTGTCTTTTCTTCATGTTTATGACATTTGCCAGCTTTTCAACAGTCATAGCGGTATTTGAGAATATCATGTCGTTTGCCATTGATATGTTTGGCTGGTCCAGAAACAAGGCTGCGCTAATAAATGGTGTGATAATACTTATTGCAAGTATGCCTTGTGTACTTGGATACAATGTGTGGAGCAATCTGCACCTCATAGGAGGCAGGGATGTGCTTGACAGTGAGGATTTTATAGTTAGTAATCTGCTTCTTCCGATTGGCTCCCTTGTCTATCTGCTTTTTTGCGTGACAAAGTGGGGCTGGGGCTTTGATAAGTATATAGATGAGGCAAATACAGGAGCAGGACTTAAGATTTCAAGGAAGCTTAAGCCGTATTTTCAGTTCATACTGCCGCTTTTAATTTTGTTTATTTTTATCCAGGGATTGATATAGTTACGTATTTTTTGGAAATCAGACAGGAGAGTGTAAAATATGATAGATCAGAATACCTTTATAGAGACAGTGCAGAGCGTGGCCGAGATTATCAGGACATCAGCGGAGCCTATTGGCAGAGATGAAATCATGTCTTATTTTAAGGATATGGAGCTTAATAAGGCGCAGGAGGATATGGTATTTAAATTTCTCATCACACCACATGAGCAGGAGAATGAGAGTGCAGGTGATTATGAGGATGAATCACATGAGGACGAATTACATGAGGATGAATCGTCTGAAAATGCTGCATTGAACAATGTAATATACTCAGAAGGAGATTCGATGGATGCCATAGCAGGTGGAAAGAATAATAAGGCCAAGCAGGATAATGAAGCTGAGCCTGATATAGACGAGGACAGCCTTATCCCGGATTCACCTATGTTTAGGATGTATCTTGAGGAGCTTGAAGAGATACCTGATTACACAAAGGCCGAGCAGGACGATATGTACAAAAAGCTGCTCGCAGGTGATGAGAGTGTGATACACACTATATCAAATTTCTGGCTCAAAAGTGTGCTTGCCATGGCAAAGAAGCTTGCCGTTACATCAGAGGGCTTTGAGGACGTAGTACAGGAGGGAAACATGGGACTTTTCATGTGCCTTACTGAGCTCTGCGGCTGTAACGATGAGATAGATGTGGAAAAAGAGCTTTTGGATGCCATACAGGAGTCTATGAAAGAGTGTATCAGGGAGCAGACCGGTGAGGATGAGAGCGAGAATACTGTGGTAGGAAAGGTTTCATTGGTAAACCGTGCAGTGGAGAAACTAAAATCCGATAAGGGTTTTGAGCCGAGCCTTAGTGAGCTTTCAGGCTACACCGGCGTGGATGAGGAGGAGCTTGAAAAGCTTCTAGAGCTTATCAAAAAGGCTGATGTGGAGAAAAATAAACAGGACAGTAAATAATCTGTGTCATTTGTAGATTTGTGTCATATATTAAACCATACCTGAATATATGAAAGGATGGAAAATATATGGCACGATTTACTAATCAGGCACAGCTTCGTTATGGCAACAATGTAGCCAATTCAAATATAGCAGTCGGAGAAATACTGGAGGTGCTTTCTGCTACGAAAACAGCAGTCAAAAACACCTACAATCAAAACGATACAATAACCTATGTGGTGAGCATCGTAAACTCCGGAAATACCGCGATAAACGGTCTGACACTTTCTGACAATCTAGGTGCTTATACCTTTAACACCAACACTCTTGTACCATTAACCTATGTGAATAACACCGCAAAATACTATACAAACGGCACACTCCAGGCAGCGCCTGCAGTAACCCAGGGACCGCCTCTTAGCATAACAGGCATAAGTGTCCCGGCAGGTGGCAATGCAACTGTCATCTATGAGGCAGCGTTAAATGAGTATGCTCCTCTTGGCACAGAGGCATCTGTCACAAACACCGCTACAGTAAGCGGCACAGGAATCACTCCGGTCACAGCAGCAGAGACAGTAAATGCCGAGGCTGCACCAAATCTTGCAATTACTAAGTCAGTAAGCCCTGTTCCTGTGACGGAAAACGGTACACTGACCTATACCTTCAGGATTCAAAACTACGGAAGCGTTGCGGCAACCAATACCACAGGCGTGGTTATAACAGACACATTTGCTCCGGTTTTGAACAATCTTACAGCCGCATTAAACGGCACAGCCTGGACTGCAGCTACAGATTACACTTACAATGAGGCGACAGGCACATTTTCGAGCACGGCAGGTGCAATCACTGTTCCGGCGGCAACCTACACACAGGATAGCACAACCGGTGCGTGGGTTGTCACACCGGGTGAGAGCACACTTGTCATCACCGGAACAGTGTAGAAGCAGAGGTGATTAATTTTAAGAATTGTTTAATTTAAGGGATAAAAGTTGAAATATTGATACTAAATATGTAAAATAAATATAGCTGTTTATGAATAAGATGATGAAGATGATCATCGGCAGTTTAAAATGATTAACCGGGGGATAAGACAAATGAATAATGCACAGTTAGTGATAGACGAAGTAAAAAAGGCAGTAAAGGGCAAGGATGATTGTATCATCAAGGCATTTGCTGCCTTTTTGGCAGGTGGACATATACTGCTTGAGGATGTGCCGGGAGTGGGAAAGACTACGCTTGCAGTAGCTTTTTCAAGGGCGATGGCGCTTGTGAATCACAGAGTACAGTTCACTCCGGATGTGCTGCCTGCGGATATACTTGGCTTTTCGATGTATCAGAAGCAGACCGGAGAGTTTGTGTACCATGAGGGCGCTGTGATGTGTAATCTGTTTCTGGCAGATGAGATTAATAGAACAAGTCCCAAAACACAGTCTGCGCTCTTGGAGGTTATGGAGGAGGGAAATGTCACTGTGGATGGAATAAGCAGGAAGGTTCCGGAGCCGTTTATAGTGATGGCCACTCAAAATCCAAAGGGCAGCGCCGGTACACAGCTGTTGCCGGAGTCACAGCTTGACAGGTTTATGATATGTATGAGTATGGGATATCCTTCACATGATGCAGAGGTGGATATCGCAAAGGGCAAAAGTGTGAAGGCTGATGAGTATACGATAAAGCCTGTTATGAATGCACAGGGACTTGTTGAGATGCAGGGAGAGGTTGAGCAGGTGTTTATACATGACAGTATTTATTCGTACATTGTGGATCTGGTTGATGCGACAAGGACAAGTCCTTATATTGAGCTTGGAGTGAGTCCGAGAGGTACGATTGCGTGTGTGAGGATGGCAAAGGCGTATGCGTATCTGAGTGGGCGAAGCTATGTCATACCATCTGATGTGGTTTCTGTATTTGCGGATGTGACAAAGCACAGAATCGTGCTAAATACCAAGGCGAGAGTATCACATGTATCAGAGCTTTCAGTGATAGATGAGATACTAAAGGCTGTTAAACAGCCGACAACTTATGTGAAAAAGGCAGGTAATCGTGATTAGTTTTTTGATAGGAATAATTACTGCGGCAATAGTTTTTTATATGTCGATGATATACGGTAATGCTGCGCTGGCACTGCTTGGTTGCTTTATGTGTGTGTTTATGGTGCTGACATTTATAGCATTGCTTGTAAAGGCGCACCGGGCAGTGGCAGCTATAAACATTCCGATAGCTATCGCCACACAGGGCGAGAGTATCAGGGTGAGTCTTTCCTGCCGGCTGAAGGAGGCAGGCTTTGATGGTGTTAAATACCGCGTAACAGTGAAAAATAATTTATCCGGCGAAAAAAGTACAAAATGGCTGTCAGGAGGCAGTGATTTTTTGTACAGCGTGAACCTATGCGGCAATTATGAATTTGAGCTTGTAAGGATAAAGCTATATGATTTTTCAAGGCTTTTTTATGTCACGAAAAGAGTTAAAAAATATGCAAATGTTGAGGTGATGCCGCAGATTGATGAGATTCCTGTCAGGATAACGGACAGAGTAAGAAATTTCTTTGGGGATTCTGATATCTATGATGATATAAGACCCGGATATGATCCGTCGGAGGTGTTTGATGTCAGAGAGTTTCAAAACGGTGACAGGCTGCAGAGTGTGCACTGGAAGCTTTCTGCAAGGACTGATGAGCTGATGGTAAAGGAGAACAGCCTGCCAAAGGCATGTGCGGTGGCCATAGTAGCAGATTTAAGGGGAATAAAGAAGGGCAGACAGGCGGATACTTTTATGAAGCTTCTTGTCTCACTTTCCTTTTCGCTTATGGATCAAAAATGCTCTCATTATGTGGCGTGGTATGATACCTCAATAAACGATATTGTGAGAGCCAGAGTGGATGACGAGGAGGGCTTTTACATATTTTTGAACAGTTTTCTTAAAATAAAGCCGGATACAAAAAATGATGCACTTTTTTTGTATGAGGAAAAGTACCGGGCAGAAAAGCTTGTGTGTCTGCTTAGCGTGGACGGAAGACTTCAGATAAAAAGGGGAGAGGAGATAGTTGGCAGAGCGGATGAAAAAAACGAGATTGTCATTTAGGAAAAGCAGATGGCAGAGATCTGATACAAATGAGATAAAGCCTGATTATAATAATGCATTTACAGTGCTTGGAGTCCTGCTTACTGAACTTGCCAATGCAGCTGCAGCAGTCCTTCTTACGGTGTGTGCAGTGTCTGTTGTGAATACGACCGTTTCACATGTGAGATGCCCATATTATGTGTATGTGTGGCTGTTTATTTTTTCGGTGATAAGCGGCTTTATAAACAGGCTTACATTGCTTGATACAAGAAAATGGGTGCGCCATGCGATAAATACGGGGCTGCTGCTTGTATTTTTGCTTGGAGTGTTTATTGCAAACTGGCAGGCTGCAGAGCATATAAAAGACGGCTTTTTGTATGTAAAGGGCAGGTATCTTGAGATAATAAATGTGTACTATGGCACTTCATTTGTCTGTCCAAAGGGCGATAAAGCCTTTGCGGGGGCATTTGTTGGCTTTGTATCGTTTATAGTTATGCTTTTGCTGGTGACACTGGCGGTTCAAATTAAAAGAAGACGCATACTCACATTATTTCCAACGCTTATGCTTGCGGTACAGCTGTGCATAGGCAAAAGCCCAAGTGTCAGCGAGGTTGTTATGCTCACACTGTGTACACTCTGGTGTCTTATCGCAGATGGCAACGCACGCACAGTGGCAGGGCGTGATGGATATGGCGCTGCACAGGGCAATGAGGCTTTAAGGATTGTGCCGGCGTTTTTATACATGGCAGCAGTGTCAGCAATACTTTTCATATGTGTATTTGCGTTTGAACCTCTTGCTGATACACTTGCCGATAAAAAGCCACAGATGCTTGCCTTTCAAAAGGATTTGGAGGGTAGCGTAAAGTCATTCTTCAGCGTGGGAATTGATTTGCAGGATGGCACGGTTAGTAATCACTACCCAAGCTACAGTGAAAAAACAGTGATGACGGTAGAAGCAAAGGCAGGAGAGCCTTCTAATATTTACCTGAGAAGCTTCTACGGTGATACCTATGAGAATGGCAGATGGATTAAAAAGTCTGATTTTTCCGGGATGGAAAAAGAGTATCATGATGCTTCAAGGATGACAGCCTGGCAGACTACAATCGGATTAGCCACGCTGCTTGATGGTTATTATGATGATGAGACCAATCCTGCCACCGAAAAGTATACAATCACGATGGAGAAGCTTTCCACCAAATACACCTATTTGCCGTACTGTATCGACCCATACAGTATAGATGCTAAGGGTGATATAGATTTTGACGAAGACTTTTTTATCACAAAGGATAAAGGAACAAAGACTATCGAGGTGTCGGCGTGTCCCGATTTTTTCGATGGTAGTCTGGAAATGTCTATCCTTGAGCCGGAGCAGCCTCTTGAGGTCAACAATGATTTCTATGCGGCATACAATGATTATGTAATGGAAAACTATACTAAAAAGCAGGGCGGTGACGGGATTGTTGCAAAAGATGCGAAGCTGCTTCTTAGGACAGGACAGCTCACAAGTAATATGATGTACACAGGCTATATAAGAGAAAATGATGCCAACAGGATTGCGGCAGCACAACTGGTGCAGCAGTTTCTGACATCGAAGGCTTTTAAGTACAGCAAAAATCCTCCTTCCGCAGGCGGCAAGGATGTGGTTGAAAATTTCCTCTCAAATAGCAGACAGGGCTTTTGTGTGCATTTTGCATCGGCGGGTACCATGATACTCAGACAGATGGGCGTTCCATGCCGCTATGTAAGCGGATACTGTGCAAAGGAGGACAGCTTCAAATCCGGTGAAAATGATGAGGATATATGTGAGGTGAAGGATTCGCAGTCGCATGCCTGGGTTGAAATATATCTGGATGATTTCGGATGGATTCCGGTGGAGATGACACCGGGATATTTTGAGTATGTGACAGGTGAGAATCCGTTTGACTATATTGGTGTCAAAGGAAAGAAAACGAATGCCGGTGACGCTTTGGATGATACTGAGAATATGAATGATGCTGCGGTAAATGAAGATAATGCATATGAAGATGCAGCAGATCAAGATGCAGAAAATGAAGATACAGAAAATACAGATGTAAAAAATGATGAAAGTGAGAATGCTTATGGTTCACAGTCAGGTGCGGATAAACGTACAGATGCTCAGAACTCAAAAACGAGACTTCATATACCACCGGTGATTTTAAAAACCTCACTCTGTGTGATTTTTCTGACTGCACTTACAGCCATCATAGTTTATATCAAAAGGCGAAGAAATATTTTGTGGGAAGCAAGACTTGCAAAAAGGGTGAAAAAAGGCCGTTACAGCAGGGCAGCAATAATGGTAAACAACCGCATCTACAAAGGACTGGGACATCCTTCAAAAAACAGGACAGATGAGCTTTATCTGGCTAGCCTTAAGGAAAAATACTGCGGACCGGATTATTGCGGAATCCACTGGGACGAGTACATGCGCATCATACAAAAGGCTGTGTATTCATCAGAGGGCATCACTGGGGAAGAATGTTTTATGGTGATGGAGACATGGAGGCGTCTGGAGAAAAAAGATATTAGACATAATTCACAAAAAAACATGTATAAAAACAGCATGATTAACAAAAAATAAATTCGAGGCGAAATTGTGTTGAAATGATAAATGTTCTGTGATATAAACTTAAACAGACGTGTTACTTTTAGGGAGGCATTTGTCGTACATAACTTTTAACAGGGTTAGTGTATGATAAGTGCCTCTTTTTTTGCAACTGGAGCAAAAAGAATGATAGGTGCAAATCAATACATACCCGCATTTATAGGAGGAAAAGCTCATGAAAGACAAAATTTTTGGTGTCCTGCAGAGAGTAGGACGAAGCTTCATGCTTCCAATCGCAATCCTTCCGGTAGCAGGCTTGCTTTTAGGACTCGGAAGCTCATTCACCAACACCACAACAATTGAGACCTATGGTTTACAGTGGCTGCTCGGAGATAAGACTATACTCCACGCACTTCTTGTAATCATGAATGCGGTCGGAAGTGCCATATTCGATAACCTTCCGCTCATTTTTGCGGTCGGAGTAGCAATCGGAATGGCAAAGAAGGAAAAAGAGGTATCAGCACTTTCAGCAGTCATAGCATACTTTGTTATGAATGTATCAATCAATGCGATGCTCAAGATTTCCGGAAAAATCCTTGCAGACGGAAGCATTGCTAAGGATGTGCTTGATGGAACCATCACATCAGTATGTGGTATCCAGTCACTGCAGATGGGTGTGTTTGGCGGAATTATCGTAGGACTTGGAGTGGCAGCACTGCACAACCGTTTCTACAAGATTGAGCTGCCGAATGCATTGTCATTTTTCGGTGGAACAAGATTTGTGCCTATCATCTCAACTGTGGTATATCTGTTTGTAGGAATCTTAATGTACTTTATCTGGCCGACTGTTCAGAACGGAATCTATGCACTCGGAGGAGTGGTGACAGGAACAGGATATTTCGGAACACTTCTCTTTGGTATTATAAAGAGAGCCCTTATTCCATTCGGACTGCACCATGTATTTTACATGCCGTTCTGGCAGACAGCAGTCGGTGGAACGATGGAGGTTGCAGGACATATGGTTGAGGGAGGACAGAACATCTTCTTCGCACAGCTTGCAGACTCAGCAAACATCACACATTTCAGTGCCGATGCCACAAGATATTTCTCGGGAGAGTTCATTTTTATGATTTTCGGACTTCCGGGAGCAGCGCTTGCAATGTATAAATGTGCAAAGCCGGAAAAGAAAAAACAGGCAGGAAGCCTTTTACTTTCAGCAACACTTGCATGTATGTTTACAGGAATCACAGAGCCTCTTGAGTTCTCATTCCTTTTCGTAGCACCGGCTCTCTTTGCAGTACAGGTAGTGCTCGCAGGAAGCGCATACATGATAGCACATATTTTAAACATTGCTGTAGGACTTACTTTCTCGGGCGGATTACTTGATTTCTTCCTGTTTGGTATATTACAGGGCAATGAAAAGACAAGCTGGATGCTCGTGATTCCGGTTGGAATAGTATATTTCCTGCTGTATTACTTTATTTTCAGCTTCTTAATAAAGAAGTTTAACTTCAAGACTCCGGGCCGTGAGGATGACAATACAGAGACAAAGCTCTACACCAAGGCAGATGTAAACGCAAGAAAAGCTGCCAGGGATACAAAAGCTTCTGACGACAAAGCGACTGTAGACGAGCTCTCACAGACCATATCACGAGGTCTCGGCGGCAAAGCCAATATCTCAGATGTGGACTGCTGTGCGACAAGGCTTCGTATCACAGTAATTGACCCTGACAAGGTAAACGATGCGCTTCTTAAATCAACAGGAGCATCAGGAGTCGTGCACAAGGGACAGGGCGTACAGATTATCTATGGACCGAGAGTAACAGTGATAAAATCAGACCTGGAGGATTATCTTGCGAGTGTGACAGAGGAACACTTCGAGGATGATGTAGCAGAAAATAATACAGCAGGCGCAGATGAAGCAAAGAATGAAAATGCAGCTTCAGATAAAGCACAGGAATCTGATGTGAAAGCAGAAAAGGAAGCCGGCGATGTAAAAGAGCCGACAAGCACAGTTATCATCTCAAGTCCTATGACAGGAATAGCAGCTGACCTTTCAACAGCGCCAGATGAGGCATTTGCAAGCAAAATGATGGGTGACGGAGCAGTGGTTACACCTGAGGAGGGCGTCGTTGTAGCACCTGAGGATGGAACGGTTTTATTCGTTTTTGATACAAAGCATGCTTTGGGATTTACAACCGACTCAGGAATTGGTATGATAATCCATGTAGGAATTGATACAGTAAAGCTCGAGGGTAAAGGCTTTGACGTAAAGGTTGAGGCAGGACAGAAGGTGAACAAGGGTGACGTGCTTATGAAGCTTGACCTGGATTACTTAAAAGCAAACGCACCATCAGTTACCACTCCTGTAATCTGCACAGAGCTAAAGGATAATCAGAAAATCCGCCTTATCACAGACGGACCGATTAAGGCAGGAGAGCCTCTCTACGCAGTTGACACCTACGAGAAGTAATATAAATGCCGGGGGAATGATATGTACAGAATCACAAAGGTCTTAAATCACAATACAGTGCTTGCGGTAAAGGACAAGAGCGCAAGAGAATATCTGATAGTCGGCAAGGGTGTGGGCTTTGGAAAGAAAATCACACAGTCTGTCGAGCCAACGGATGAGGATTCACTGTATGAGCTGACCCAGACAAGGGATAGAGGTCCGGCAAAGGACATAGTAAAATCCATTGAGCCGGAGTATCTTGAGATCGCAAACACACTGCTCGATGATGCAGAGCATGAGTTTGGACATATAGACAGAAGCATATTGTTCCCTATGGCAGATCATATAGCATTTGCCGTAAAGCGTATGGAAAACAAAGAACAGATCAGCAATCCTTTAAATGATGACATCCGTGTGATGTTTTATAAGGAGTACAAGATAGCTGAGAATATACGCCATATACTAAAGGATAAAAAACAAATTGATATAATTGATGATGAGATTGGCTACATTACTCTTCATATTCATACATCCTTAAACAATTCAAAGGTATCGGATGCCATGGAGATGGCGGCAGCAGTTCGAAAATGCGCCACATTTATAGAGGAAAAGATTGGAAAGCACATAGATGTCACTACTATGGCCTACAACCGTCTCATGAACCATATCCGCCACATGGTATCAAGAGCCACGACCGGAGAAAAATTAAAGGTTGATCTCAATCAGTTTATCGAGAAAAATTATCCGGAGTCATTCGCACTTGCAGGTGAGATATGCAAGGAGCTTGGAAAGGACTTAAATCATGAGTTTCTGGACAATGAGACAGGCTACCTTGCCATACATATCGAGCAGATTAAGTGCGATGAGATGGTAAGTGAATGATAAAATGTGAAAACCTTCCTGCATATTAGGTTATGTGTGGGAAGGTTTTTTCGTGAAAAAAGTACTGTGATGGAAGAAATGAATGGGGATTTGCGTAAGAAAATAGATATAACGAATGGGGATTTGCGTAAGAAAATAGATAAAGCGAATGGGGATTTGCGTAAGATTATGTACAAATCCTCCTTAGTGTGATACACTATATACTTGTATCAACAACCAATTGACACAAAATACATACGAAAATCAATTTAAAGGAGATATATATACCATGAAACTCGGCATAGTCGGACTTCCGAACGTCGGAAAGTCTACATTATTCAACTCACTCACAAAGGCAGGAGCGCTTTCAGCAAACTATCCATTTGCCACAATCGACCCAAACGTAGGTATCGTTTCAGTGCCTGACGAGAGAATCGTAAAGCTCGGAGAACTCTATCACACAAAGAAGGTTACACCTGCAACAATCGAATTTGTTGATATCGCAGGGCTTGTGAAGGGAGCCAGTAAAGGTGAGGGACTTGGAAACCAGTTCCTTGCAAATATCCGTGAGGTAGATGCAATCGTGCATGTAGTGCGTTGCTTTGAGGACACAAACATCATCCATGTAGATGGCTCTGTAGACCCTGCAAGAGATATCGAGACAATCAATCTTGAGCTTATTTTCTCGGATGTTGAGATTCTCGACAGGCGAATTGCAAAGATTGCAAAGCAGGCAAGAATGGACAAGACACTTGCAAAGGAGCTTGAGCTTGTTGAGGCAGTAAAGGCTCATCTTGAGGACGGAAAGATGGCCAGAACCTTTGAAGTGCCTGATGATGAGGATGCACAGCTTTGGTTCAAGGGCTATAATCTCCTTACAGCAAAGCCTACCATCTACGCTGCAAACGTATCAGAGGACGACCTCGCAGATGACGGCGCAAGCAATCCGCACGTTGCAAAGGTAAGAGAGATGGCAAAGGAAGAGGGCGCAGAGGTATTTGTTATCTGTGCACAGATTGAGCAGGAGCTTGCAGATCTCGATGAGGACGAAAAGAAGGAGTACCTTGAGGATTTAGGTGTTGAGTCAAGCGGTCTCGATAAGCTTGTAGCAGCCAGCTATTCACTTCTCGGACTTATTTCCTTCCTCACAGCAGGAGAGGATGAGTGCCGTGCATGGACTATAAAGAAAGGTACAAAGGCACCACAGGCAGCCGGCAAGATACATACTGACTTCGAGCGTGGCTTCATCAAGGCGGAGGTAGTCAACTATCAGGATCTTCTCGACAACGGAAGCCTTGCAGCCGCAAGAGAAAAGGGCATCGTAGGCATGGAAGGAAAAGAGTACGTTGTTAAGGACGGAGATGTAATTCTTTTCAGATTTAATGTATAATTTTATGAATAAAACACTTTTATAAGCACAAAATCAAAAAGAAACGCATAAGATAGACCAAGGGAGGTCTGTTTTATGCGTTTTCTGGATTTATGCGAAAAAGAGGTTGTGAGCGTGGAGGAGGGCAGGTTCATCGGACACGTGCGGGATTTGGAGTTTGACCCGGTCTGTGGCAAAATCTGTGCGATTATCGTGCCGGGCCCGGGAAAATATATGGGAATATTCTGCAGGGATTACGAATATTGTATTCCATGGGTTAAGATTGTGAAGATTGGACCCGATATAATATTGGTAAATATATGTGAGTCTGATATGCGGCGCAAGCTGTTATGATTAAAAAAGTTAAAATAAGTACAAAACATATTGACAACAAAAATTAGTATAGATATACTAAAATATGTATAGGTCTTTTTAAATACAGATGATGATTTGAAGTATTATAATGAGAAACAAAGATATTTTGCTTCTTCATACTATATGATATCTACGGAGGGTACAGCATGAAGTGTCCATTTTGCAGTAGTGACAACACAAGAGTAATAGACTCAAGACCGGCTGATGACAACAGCTCTATCAGGCGCAGAAGGCTGTGCGATGATTGCGGAAAGCGTTTCACTACATATGAGAAGGTGGAGACAATCCCACTCATCGTTATAAAAAAGGACAACAACAGAGAGCAGTATGACCGCTCCAAGATTGAAAAGGGCGTGCTTCTTGCATGTCACAAGAGACCGATTTCAGCAGATACAATCTCAAAGCTTGTAGATGAGGTCGAGATAGAAATCTTTGCCAGAGAGGAAAAGGAAATCCCTACATCACTCATCGGAGAGCTGATTATGGACAGATTAAAGGACCTTGATGCGGTAGCATATGTGAGGTTTGCATCGGTTTACCGAGAGTTTAAGGATGTCAATACCTTTATGACAGAGCTTAAAAAGATGCTTGACACCAAATAGTGTTTAGGCAGCAGGATTTATTTAAAACAGGATAGGAAGGTGCGTATGAACATTTCCGGTATTCGCCCGAGCGAAGGCTTTTATTCATACAATTCCATAAGGATAAACGAGCTTAGAAACAGCCAGATTATGAGTTCGAAGCAGGCAGTGGATGACACAGCTTCACAGCAATCCATTGCTGATGATACGGCTGATTACGACGCTGCAAGGGCAAGGCAGAGCTTTACCTCGCTTGATTATGCAAATACATATGATTCCAATGCGAGCTATGAGCTTAAGGGTGCTGACAGTGATATCAGCACACTTGATGTCGCAAAGGCTGTATCCGATTTAGACAAGGATAAGGTATTGCAGCAGTATCAGCGTTTTGTTGGCAGTGCGGATGTCACCGTTATGCAGCAGGCAGCCTTGAATGAACAGATTAACAGGGAGACAGAGAATTTTATACTATGAGTTTTTTATACCCGGGAGAGTACATTGACTCGACATACAGCATAGATTTTGATAAATTATATAAGGAGGGCTACAGGGGCATTATTTTTGATATCGACAACACCCTTGTGACTCATGGTTCGCCTGCTGATGAGCGGGCGATTGCTTTGTTTGAGCATCTTAAGGAGCTTGGATTTTCGTGCCTTGTGCTCTCAAACAACAAAGAGCCGCGTGTGAAGAGCTTTGCTAAGCAACTTGGGATAAAGTATATCTACAAGGCAGGAAAGCCCAAGCCATCAGGCTATCGTACAGCAATGGAGAGGCTTGGCACAGATACGAAAAACACTCTTTTTGTGGGAGATCAGATATTTACAGATATCATCGGAGCTAATCTTACGGGCATCAGGTCAATACTTGTAGCACCTATTGACCCACATGAGGAGATACAGATTGTGCTTAAGCGCTTTATTGAAAAGCCTGTAATTGCTTGCTATAAGCGGCATTTGAAGAAAGTAAATAAATAATTTTTAACTAATAATTTAAAATTTGGAGGCATATATATTATGAAGATTGCAATCGGAAACGATCACGCAGCAGTTGAGCTTAAAAAGACAATTATGGAGTATGTTGAGAGCATGGGTCACGAGGTGACCAACTTCGGCACAGATTCAAGTGAGAGCTGCAATTACCCGGAGTATGGTGAGAAGGTGGCTAATGCAGTGGCATCAGGCGAGTTTGACTGCGGAATACTGATATGCGGTACCGGTGTGGGTATCTCAATAGCAGCCAATAAGGTCAACGGAATCCGTGCGGCAGTTTGCTCAGACACAGCCACAGCACGCCTTGTAAAACAGCACAACAATGCCAATATCATAGCCTTTGGTGAGAGAATTGTGGGTGTTGAGCTTGCAAAGGATATCGTAAAGGCTTATCTGACAGCCGAGTTTGAGGGCGGCAGACATGCAAAGAGAGTAGCTATGATATCAGATATCGAGGCAAGAAACTAATATAAAACCAATACAAATTCATACAATAGAAAATAAATACTTGAAATGTATTGCTTTTTATTGTAGAATGGACGAATGAGAGAGCTTAGGCTCGCACGATTTAAGGAGGAAGTAACTAATGATTTCAGCAGGAGATTTCAGAAACGGTGTTACTATCGAGTTCGAGGGAAACATCTATCAGATTATCGAATTTCAGCATGTTAAACCAGGAAAAGGTGCAGCATTTGTACGTACAAAGTTAAAGAATATCATCAGTGGTGGTGTTGTTGAGAAGACATTCCGTCCAACAGAGAAATGCCCTACAGCACACATTGACCGTAAGGATATGCAGTATCTTTATGCAGATGATGATTTCTATCATTTCATGGATGTTGAGACATATGACCAGATTGACTTACCAAAGGATGAGGTTGGCGATGCTCTCAAGTTTGTAAAAGAGAATGAGATGTGTAAGGTTTGTTCACACAAGGGCAATGTATTTGCAGTTGAGCCACCACTTTTCGTTGAGCTTACTGTTACAGAGACAGAGCCTGGCTTCAAGGGTGATACAGCAACAGGTGCTACAAAGCCTGCTACAGTTGAGACAGGTGCTACAGTATATGTTCCACTTTTTGTTGAGACAGATGATGTTATCAAGATTGATACAAGAACAGGTGAGTACCTTTCACGTGTATAATCTGTAGTTTTATGAGTCTGCACATATTCCGGTATGCCTGGAGTATGTGCAGGCTTTTTTATTTGTGTGCTGTGTGGCAGGTTAGAATCCCGACAGCAAGTGTCATAAACACATGCGACACAAGCATAGCCCACAGATATGCATCTATCCCATAGTGGGGTACGAGAAGCATAATCATCAGAATTCTTATCGCACAGGTGAGCAGATTGACGAAGAGCACCTGCTTTGCTTTACCCAGACCGTGCAGTATGCTGCTAAGCATTCCACTTATGTGCATCAGTGGGCACAGAAAACACAGTCTTCTAAGGAAATATCCACAAAGCTTCGATGAAAAAAGAAAATCTCCTATAAAATCCGACAGCAGATAAAATATGCATGTAAAGATAAGACCAAAGCATAGTCCGAATAAGGCACAGGAGTTTATGGCTTTAGTGATTTTTGTATCCTTTCCGGCGGCATTCGCTTCAGAAACAGATGGCAGAAGCATCACGCAGGCACAGCTGCAAAGTACACCGGGAAATAAAAGCACGGGAAGGGTGAGACCGGAAATGGTTCCGAATATGTCAAGGGCCAATGCCGGTGATAGTCCGTAGAGCTTAAGGGTTCTCGGGATAAGCACATTTTCGACGGAGGATGAAAAGCTTGCCAATATGTAGTTTAGTGATAAAGGGATGAAAAGCGCAGCCATGCCATAGGCTGTTGTTTTCAGGCTTTTGGCGGATATTTTAAAGTATGAGAAATCTTTTTTTATTGTGATAACGGAAAAGACGGTTGCGCTTGCTTCGCCTGCCACGATGCCGTATATAGAGTATACAGGCTTAAAGCAGCTGCCACCGTCAGATAGTATTGCGTATATCAGATAGCAGGTTCCAATGCGTGCGGTCTGCTCAATTAATTGTGTGGCAGCAGGAACGGCTGCTTTTTTCAATCCATAATAGTATCCGTTTATGCAGGAATGGATAGCGGCGGGCAGAATGGAAAAGGACAGCGCCTTGACAAGCTCTGTACAGCGTGGCTCACTTAAAATACAAAGGCTTATGTAGTTGGCATTGGAATACATAATAATTGTGAGTAAAAGAGCAATGGTGGCTGACATAATTATTGCGCAAATGAGTATAATCTGCCTGTTTTGAGGCTTTTCGGCAACAAGCTTTGATGTAGCGGTCTGAAAACCGTTGCAGCAGAGTGACATGCATACGGACATGAGTGGAATCACAAGCTGATAGAGTCCCAGACCTGTTGAGCCCATGACGTTATTAAGAAATATGCGAAAGAAAAATCCCATAAACCGACTGGTTGTACCGGCAAGTGTCAGGAAAATAGTTCCGGTCACAAGTGGATTGGATAAATATTTTTTTACAATCAAAAAATCACCTGTCATATGTTGTCTTAGAAGTATATGTGCTTCCGGGGATATATATGACAGGTGATTGTTTTATTGTGAGATTAACCCATAAAGTGGCGGATAGCCTTGGCTACGCCGTCATTTTCGTTTGTGTCGGTGATGTAATCAGCCTGTGCCTTAAGCTCATCGGTTGCATTTCCCATGGCCACGCCGATGTGTGCGGCTTTTACGATAGCCATGTCGTTTTCGGTGTCACCGACAGCCATTGTCTCATCAGCTGCTATATTCAGGATTTGAGCCAGCTTGTGAAGTGCCACACCTTTGTCCACGCCTGCTTTTGTGAATTCCAGATTACCGTAGCCACCGCTTACGAGCGTGATTTCAGGGATTTTTTTCAGATGCTCAAATACTTCGTCGCGGCAGTAGTAGTTATCATCTGCATCCTTTGGAAAATTGATGGTCATTTTCTGCATATGATAATTGTTTTCGCGCATCATTTCAGTGATATCGTTCACACGTTTTCTGGTTGTCATGATGTATTCCTTTATAGAAGGAGGCATTTTGAGATCCTTTGCATCCTCGAGACACTTGTATGGAGAATAGCCACAGCCGTTTATGAAGGCATCCATATGAACGCGCTTTGTCATCAGGTAATCAATTATTGAAAACGCTGTCTCATCGGAAAGGCAGTTTTCGTAAAGACATTTTTTTGTGTCAATTTCGTAGATTGCACTTCCGTTTGCAGTGATAGCGTAGCGGATGCCGGTGTCCTTAATTGCTTCAAACGGCAGCCCTCCGAATGGACGGCCGGTGGAGATGACCACATTTATCCCGGCGGCAGTTGCTTCTTTTATAGCTTTTATATTTTCTTTGGATATCTGACTTTGGTTGTTGAAAAGTGTTCCGTCAAGATCTAAAGCGATAAGTTTCATAAGAAATCCTTTCTTTTGTTTGAAAAATATAGTGTTTTAGTATATTATGGTGAATAGACTATTGATTTTTGTGTTTTAAAATCGGTTACAATGATAATATAAATTTTCACAAATTTCAAGGATGAAGAGCACATAGCTTTTGCTTTGAAATATTTTACACTGTGGAGTGAATAACAGCTGAAACAGAAAAGGAAACGAAATGACAAGAGAAGAATTCAGAAAATATATCAGAGAAAACATAGTTATCCTGGATGGAGCGACCGGTACAAACCTGATGGCAGCAGGCATGCCGGTAGGTGTGTGTCCGGAGGAATGGGTGATGGAGCATCCGCAGGTGATTCTTGATCTGCAGAAGGCATATGTCGATAACGGCACGAATATTGTTTATGCACCTACATTTACAGGAAACAGGATTAAGCTTTTAGAATATGGTTTACAGGAGAAAATTAATGAGATAAATACCACACTGGTTGGCCTGTCAAAGCAGGCTGTCGGGGATAGGGCACTTGTAGCAGCAGATATGACGATGACCGGCAGGCAGCTTTTTCCACTCGGGGATCTGATGTTTGAGGAGCTTTTGGAGGTGTACAAGGAGCAGGCGAGGATTCTTGATGCGGCGGGCGCAGATGTTTTTGTGGTTGAGACAATGATGAGTCTTCAGGAGTGCAGAGCGGCAGTGCTTGCTATAAAAGAGGTAAGTGACCTGCCTATTATGGTGACACTCACCTATAACGAGGATGGCAGGACTCTTTTTGGTACACCGCCTGAGACAGCAGTTGTTGTGCTGCAGTCACTTGGAGTGGATGCTATCGGTGTGAACTGCTCGACGGGACCTGCTGAGATGATAGCGCTTGTTGAGAAAATGGCAGAGTACTCTACAGTGCCCCTCATTGCCAAGCCAAATGCAGGGCTTCCGGAGCTTGAGGATGGTAAAACTGTATACAAGATGACTCCGGATATGTTTGCCGATGCGATGAGAGGGCTTGTGAAGGCAGGTGCATCCATTGTCGGAGGCTGCTGTGGCACCACGCCGGAGCATATCCGTGCACTGACAGAGGCCGTAAAGACAATGCCTGTTCATAAGCCGCTTGAACATCATAGAAGAGTACTTGCGTCCGAACGAAAGAATGTAGAGATTGACTTAGATGGCAACTTTACCGTTGTCGGAGAGAGAATCAACCCTACAGGTAAGAAAAAGCTGCAGGCACAGCTTCGTGAGGGAAAACTTGACCTGGTGCGCCAGATGGCTATGGAGCAGGAGACAAATGGTGCAAGAATACTTGATATCAATATGGGCATGAATGGTATCGATGAGAAGGAGATGATGAAATCGGTTATATATGAGGTTTCATCAACTGTGGACTGCCCTCTTTGTATTGATTCAAGCTATGTGGAGGTAATAGAGGAGGCTCTTAAGATTTATCCGGGAAGAGCTCTCATCAATTCTATTTCCCTTGAGACAGAAAAGATGGAAAAACTCCTGCCTCTTGCGGCAAAATATGGGGCGATGTTCATACTTTTACCGCTTTCGGATGCAGGCTTGCCGAAGGATGTAGAGGAGAAAAAGCAGATTATAAATACTATTTATGACAAGGCACTTTCGCTTGGAATGGCGCATGAGGATATCGTGGTGGATGGACTTGTTGCGACAATAGGTGCAAATCCAAAGGCCGCAATCGAGTGCTATGAGACCATTGCGTACTGCAAGGATGAGAAAAAGCTTCCTACAATATGCGGACTTTCAAATATATCCTTCGGACTGCCTGAGCGTATGTATGTGAACACAGCGTTTCTTACAATGGCCATATGCAAGGGACTCACCATGGCTATTGCCAATCCATCACAGGAGCTTTTGATGAATGCTGCATTTGCATCGGATATGCTGCTCGACAGACCTGACAGCGATATAGCATACATCGAGCGCATGAGCAGGCTTGCGGAGGAAAAGGCCCAATATGAGACTGTTGTTGTGAAAAAGTCGGACAATGATGCGTCTGCTTCAAACGGCACATGCGCAGCAGGCAGTAAGGATGCAGTATTTCAGGCTGTCTTAAAGGGAAACAAGGGCAGTATAATTGATGAAGTAAAGAAAATGCTTTCTGATGGTGCAAAGCCTGACGAGATTATTAATAACAGCCTGATTCCGGCTATTAATGAGGTGGGAGAGCTTTTTAACCAGAAGAAATATTTCCTGCCACAGCTTATCGGCAGTGCAAATACTATGAAGCTTGCTATAGAGCATCTCGAGCCGTTACTTGAAAAGAAGGACTCAGGTGATGATATGCCGACTCTTGTCATTGCAACTGTGGAGGGGGATATCCATGATATAGGAAAGAATCTTGTTGTGCTTATGCTTAAAAACTATGGCTACAACGTGATTGATATGGGAAAGGATGTGCCTTGTGAGGATATTGTCAACAAGGCGATTGAGACGAATGCGGCTGTTATCGGACTGTCAGCTCTTATGACTACCACCATGATGCGCATGAAGGATGTAGTGGAAATATGTAAGGAAAAGGGCTGTAAGAGCAAGGTTGTAATCGGTGGAGCCTGCATTACACAGAGCTTTGCAGACGAGATAGGAGCTGACGGATATTCAAAGGATGCGGCAGAGTGCGTGAAGCTTGTGGAGAGACTTCTGAATAGTTGAAATTTTTTTAAATAAAATGAAAAAAGTTGTTGACAATAAGGTGCCGACTGTATATAATAATCAAGTCGGTTGACGACATGGGATCTTAGCTCAGCTGGGAGAGCATCTGCCTTACAAGCAGAGGGTCACAGG
>ERZ1034847.306-NODE-306-length-24002-cov-93.264459_pt1 | contig 24002 bp, 20 predicted proteins | sample MGYA00520633_ERZ1034847 | MGnify/ENA primary metagenome ERZ1034847 (study PRJEB33766, sample SAMN09781732) | gut metagenome | biome: gut microbiome | host: Homo sapiens | place: Madagascar | study: EMG produced TPA metagenomics assembly of the PRJNA485056 data... | reverse complement strand
TTCGAACCGCCGACCCTCTGCTTGTAAGGCAGATGCTCTAAACCAGCTGAGCTAAACGCCCTTAAAAAAAGTCCCTGCAACCACAAAAGTGAATCACAGGGAACACCCCCGTGGGCGCTGACGGATTCGAACCGCCGACCCTCTGCTTGTAAGGCAGATGCTCTAAACCAGCTGAGCTAAGCGCCCTTACTTTTCGTAAGCGGTTGCAAAGGTACGACTATTTTTTGGTTCCACCAAATTTTTCAGCAACTTTTTTCGTTTTTTCTTCAAAAAAGTGCATTTTCTGGTGTTTCTCCTCAATTTTCAGGGTAAAAACGGTCAGTTTTTGCATTTCAATTGCCAAAAACAGCCAACCAAGAGAAAGTACTTACGATGGGACTGCCAAACCTCTTTCAACCCCAAAAGGTACTTATTGAGAAAGAAAAGTTCTTTTTTAAGAAATTCAAAGAAACAAAAAAGGCATTCTTCACGAGGAAGAATGCCCTATTCTATTTTTATACCTTATATTATATATACTGTATAATTACTCACCAACCTGAACAGTTGCACGACGGTTGTAAGAAGCAGGAGTCAAATCCTTAACACCACCGTTAGCCTTAACTACGATGTTCTCCTTAGCAACACCCAACTTAACGAGCTCATCAGCTACCTTCTCAGCACGAGCCTTAGAAATCTTCTGGTTAACAGCTGCAGAACCAGTAGCGCTGTCAGCATAACCGTTAACTACCAACTTAGCGTTGTTGTCCTTAGCATACTGAGCGAGAGCCTGTACGTTTACGAGATCCTTCTTAGAAGCAACCTTAGACTTGCCGATGTTGAAGAATACAGAAACTGGAGTAGCAACATACTCCTTAACTGCCTTTTCCTCTACAGACTTCTGGTTGTTCAAGAGATTCTTCAAACGGTCGTTCTCTGCATTAGCATCGTTCAACTTAGCATTGAGAGCGTCGAGTTCTGACTGATGAAGAGCGTTGATAGCGTCAACATCTGGAACCTTGTTCCAAGTAGCCTTACCCAAGTTGTATGTAACACCGACCTCAACATTCAAAGAACGGTCGTGTCTTGCAATCAGCTTGTCGATTGAGTGAGATGTGCTAGGCTTAGCACCTGCCAATACACCTGCATAACCATCATAGTCGTTAGCACCTACTGTATAGTTTACATCAAGGTTGACAGCCCACTTGTTATTGATCTTGAACTCGTTCAAGATACCAACACCAGCTACAGGAGCATAGCAGTTAGCGCTCATGTTACGGTTAATACCAACACCTGCGTAAGGGATGCAATCCCAAAGACGAGCCTCGTTGTAACCACACAACATATTGCTAACATTGAACAAAACCTGCTCATTCAAAGTCCAATACTTATTTGCATTTGTTGACTTATTCTCAGAAACGACTGTACGGCCCCAAGCGCCATTGAACTTGGTACGGAGACCGAGACCTGGTGTGAACCACTTACCTACAGCAACAGAGAAACCGAGATTGTTTCTGAAACCCTTGAGTGGGCTCTTAGAGAAACCATTGCCCTCTTCCTGGTTGCCCCAGAATGCAGAACCAGCAACGTTTGCCTGAACAAACCAATTGCTCCAGAAAGAATTTGTTGCAACGCTATACTTCTCAGTAGTTGCTGCATCCTGAGCCATACTGCCCATTGTTACGCTAGCCAATGCTAGCACTGCTAATAACTTTTTCATAACTTTATAATTTAAAAATCAATTTATATATATATATACCTTCTGAATGACGGAGCAAAGATAATACTATTTTTTGAAATAACCTTCATTTTCTAAAAAAAATAGCATTTTTCGTTAACTTTTTTAAGAAAAACGGGATTTTTCCCTGCTTTTAACCTAAAAGATGCTCAATTTCCTGCTGACGGAGGATACAAAGTACCGACTTTCCGTCGGGCGTATAATTGACATTCTGGCAGGCAAAAAGATCATTCACCAGCCCCTCCATCTCTTCATTACTCAATATCTGCCCCTGAGGTATTGCAGCCTGGCGAGCCAGACTCAAAGCCAAAGTCTGATTGATTTCATCAATGGCTGATACGCCCTTTTCTACTGCAGAAGAAACCATGTCCTGTACCAGTTTAAGAGGATTCAATCCTTCAAGTCCGCCAGGAACTGAATTAACAGCATAGCTTCCGCCTCCAAGATCTTCCAGTTCAAAGCCCATCGATTCCATTTCAGGCAGGATCTTTTCAAAGATTACCTTCTCTGACATCGGGAACTGCACAACCTCAGGAAAGAGGACTTTCTGTGAATGAAAGGTCCGGTCAGCCAACTGGCGCAAATACTGTTCGAACAAGACACGCACATGGGCACGATGCTGGTCGATAATCATCAATCCCGATTTTACCGCAGTCATGATATACTTACCTTTATACTGATAATGGGCTGGCGATTTCTCTGCAATGATACTGTCTGGCGTATTATCCTGACTAGAATCATCAGAAAACACCATGGTCTGTTCCATCCCCTGCACATCATCCTGATCTTTGAGTCCTTCATAAAGCTGTTCCCATTTTTCATCCACCTGAGGTTTTGACTTAGGAACAGAGAAACTGGCTCCCATAGGAACTGCTCCTGTGGAAGAGGAAGACTTGAACGGATTATAACCAGGATTCAAACTGATCTTCGGTGCAGCAGCAGTGTTCATCTCTGGATTATAAACAGGGATGTCCGGTTTATCCTCGGTATCGAAATCAATGGTAGGTACATCATTGAACATACCGATGGACTCCTTGACCGAAGCCGAGAGGATTTGCCAGATAGCCTGCTCATTCTCGAATTTGATTTCAGTCTTCGTAGGATGTATATTCACATCAATATCCTTCGGATCTACATCAAAATACAGAAAGTAAGGCACCTGTTCACCCTGTGGAACCAGACGGTCATAAGCAGCCATCACAGCCTTATTGAAATAAGGATGTTTCATGTATCTCCCGTTGACAAAGAAGAACTGATGCACACCTTTCTTTCTGGCAGATTCCGGTTTGCCCACAAATCCAGACACCTTACACATAGTGGTTTCTACATTTACCGGCAGGAGTTCCTGATTGAAACGCTTGCCGAAGACATCGAGAATGCGCTGACGCAAATTAGCGGCACGCAAATTGAATACTTCGGTACCATTGCTATGTAAAGTAAAGGTGATTTGAGGATTTACCAATGCAATCCGCTCGAAAGCCGTCAGAATATTGTTCAACTCTGTAGAATTGGATTTCAGGAACTTTCTTCGTGCGGGTACATTATAAAAGATATTGCTGACAGAGAAGATACTTCCCACAGCACAGGAGCATGGCTCCTGTTTCTCATATCGGGAACCAGAAATCTGTATCAGGGTTCCTATCTCGTCGGTAGCCTGTCGTGACTTCAGTTCAACCTGAGCCACAGCAGCTATTGACGCCAAAGCTTCGCCACGGAAGCCCATGGTACGAAGAGCAAACAAATCATCAGCCTTACGGATTTTGGAAGTAGAATGACGTTCGAAAGCCAAACGAGCATCTGTTTCAGACATACCTTTTCCATCATCTATCACCTGGATGTTGGTACGGCCAGCATCGGTAACTGTGACATGGATATTCCTGGCACCCGCATCGACTGCATTTTCGACCAGCTCCTTGATAACTGAAGCCGGACGCTGTATAACCTCACCTGCTGCTATCTGATTGGCAACAGAATCGGGTAAAAGTTGAATAATATCACTCATCTCTAAATATTAATCATATAAGAAAATGATGCTTCATTATAATCAGTCAGTCAGTTTCTGAAGTGGAGCTTCATGACGCTTAATGTTCTTGAGTTCGGAGCCCTTGGATTTACCACGCCATACAAAGATATCATTCTTATCTTTAGGACGCAAGTCCTCGAACCAGGCAAAATTGTTAAGTTTATATTTTGCCGGCGGGATCTGCGTCATAGGATACATGGTAGATGTAAACTTATTGGTCCAGATTTTCTCCATCTTCCTGCCCGGTCCCATATACATGCGCATGGTATCGGTCTCCAGATAATTCAAGCCAATGAGCGAACTGTCCTTATCATCCGTCATATAATAGATGGTCTGCACATTACCGATAGACTCTCCTTGTTTAATCTCACCTTTTTCAAAGTAAGATTTCATCTCAGAAGAACTGATCTGATTGAAATGAACACTATCCGGCATCTGCTCTACAGACAGCGCCTGTCCGATGACATGGGCAAAACGAACGGTAGAGTCGTTCATGAAGACCAGAATCTTCTCGCCCAGCAACTGACGGTTTCCATTCCAGACGATAGGATCCTTATACATGGTCATGCAGGAATCCTGAGAATTGAAAACCAGGGAATCGCAGATGGCCTGCATATCCAGGCGATAGGCACGGACCTTAGGATAAGCATGCACCTTACGGTATACCGAATCGGTATTGATATGGAAGGTATTGATACGCATGGTATCAGAATGAACCCAAAGGGTATCTTTCTGCGAATAGTCGATCGCTACAGGATTGCGAGTGGCAAATCCATTACCGGTTTTCTCGTTGTAACGCAGATAATTACAAGTAAGGGAATTCTTGCTCTTCTTATCTACATAAACCACATTACCATATCCGGTACTCTCTCCATCCTTTACATAATAGAGCGTATCACCCGTAAGTGTCTTGTCTTTATCTATAACCGTAGAGCGGCCGTAAAGCTGTGCTCTATCGGTCTTGGTATCATAATATCCGTCTTCTGTCTTGACAACACTTGCACCAGAAACAATCTTAGAAGGTCCTACCATGTGAGCCTTTGACTTACGGACATCGTAATACAAAGTATCGGTGGTAACAACATCCTTGCCGCTGCGCAACTTGACATTATAGACAAACTTAGCCTCACGCGTTTCGGTATGATACTCACCCCAATCGGCAACCAGCTTATCCTTACCATCAATCAGCGTTCCGCCGTCAAAGAAGTTTGCCATATTATACAAGCGGTCGAAATCCAAGCTATCAGTACGCAAAGTCTGCCGACGATGATGCAAGACCACATTCTTGCGTGCTCTCATCATCTGCATCTGCCCATCATACTCTGCTCTATCACAAGTGAGTGACAAGGTGTCTCCCTGCCGGTAATGAACATGTCCGAAAGCTTTCACGGAATTAGAAGCCTGATAGAAATACGCGCTGTCACAGGTAAGATGACTACCCTGATGCAAGAAAGAGACCTTACCTTTCAATATTTGGGCATCAGGATTATTACCGAACATATCATAGTACAATTCATCTGCATGCAAAAGATATACGCGGTCACCATGAGGGCGTTTTCTGGCATGCTTCTTTGGAGCCTGCATGGCTTGCATCAGACAAAACCCAAACAGGCATAGAACCATAACCGATATGATTCTATGCCCTCTGATATGATTATTTAATCTTTTATTTATCATTTAATCCAACCTTGATATTCAAACTTACAATCCTTATAGCGATCGTTCATACGAACATAAGTCTGCTTGATTTTATTGACTACCCAATCGTGCAAGGTCTGGGCACGCTCCTTAGCCAACACTACATCCTTCATCACCTGAAAATCTTCGGTAATAGTAGCTCTATGTCCGTCAACACGGCTTACCAGTTTTACCAAAGCACAAGTGGTTTTACCCTTGGAATTCACCATCGTGAAAGGTGCAGAAACCTCACCTACCTTCATTGTATCTACCATACGGGCAACCTCGGTAGGCAAATCCTTCATCTGGAAGCGGGAAGTTCTTGACTGGTCAGGAGTAACATTGGCCATCAAACCCTTGTTGTTGCGGGTATCCTTATCATCAGACAATGCTTCAACAGCCTGCTCAAAGGTAAACTTAGCGGCACGGATATCATTACCGATAGAATCCAGACGGCCGATAGACTTATCAATAGCATCTTGAGAAACCTGAGGCTTGAGCAGGATATGGCGACACTTAATCTTATCACCACGCTTATCAATCAACTGGATGATATGATAACCAAACTCAGACTCAACAATCTTTGAGATTTTCTTAGGATCGGTAAGATTGAATGCTACATTTGCAAACGCAGGATCCAACATACCTCTACCGATATAATCCATCTCGCCACCCATACGGGCTGAACCCGGATCCTCAGAATAAAGACGAGCCAAAGTAGCAAAAGAAGTCTCACCCTTATTCACACGGTCAGTAAACTCACGCAACTGATTTTTCACACGGTTAATCTCCTCAAGAGGAATACGTGGCTGCATGGTAAGAATCTCAACCTCTACCTCTGTAGGAACAAAAGGGATACTGTCGGCAGGTAAATCCTTAAAGTATTTACGTACCTGAGCTGGAGACACCTTGATATCCTTCACCAGTTCCTGCTTCATCTTCTGAATCAGCTGTTGGTTTTTGAAATCATCATGCATCTGCTGGCGCATCTGGGTGATACTTTGCTTGCGATACTCCTCCAGTTTTTCACGAGAACCAATCATGGAAACCCAACTGTTGATCTGTTCGTCGATACCATTCATGACTTCTGACTCAGATACTTCGATACTATCGATAGCTGCCTGATGGAGAAACAGTTTCTGAACGGCAATCTGCTCAGGAATAGAACAGTCTGGGTCACCAGTATATTTAATACCTTCAGCCTCAGCCTGCAAACGGGTTACCTCGACGTCTGACTTCAGGATAGCCTCATCGCCGACAACCCAAATTACCTCATCAACCACACTACCCTCATTGATTTTCTGAGAATCGGCAGCAGCTTGTTGCTTGATATTTGCAGAATCAGCCTCATGAGCCAAAGCACTACGGCTTGCTCTTGTTGCACTAGCACTTATTCCTACTATCATCAGCAGGGCTATAAATGCCATTGTCATTTTATATCCAGTATTCATGTATTGTTTCTATAATATATTAATGTATATTGAGAGTGGTCAACATGCTATGGAAAACCACCACTTTATATTTCTTCTTCAATTGTGCGACCCATTGTTTCTCTAACGAGTCTTGATAGTCAGCAAGTACCACATCCGGGTATTCGCCATTCCGGGGCAGATTAACCTTCATCTTCTTCAGGCGCTTCATTTCCCATTTGTATTTTTTCTTATTCTTGGCATAGAAGGCAGCCAGACCTTTTTTATCAGCAGCAGCCTTATCCCAAATATTACGCTGGCAGATTTCATTCAGCAAAAGGTTTTCTACTTCCTCCTGCTGCTGGTAGGTTCCCCGCCAATTTTCTACCTTAGCATCAGCAACATATTTTTTCGGATTACCATCATCATGTTTATCCAGCAACTTGACGATATGATAACCAAACTCAGACATAAACGGTCTACTAATCTCACCCTTTCGCAGAGAGAAAGCTACTTTTTCAAAAGCCTGCACAGTCTGACCTTTTGTAAACCATGCCAAAGTCCCCCCATTGACCGCAGACCCTTTATCATCAGAACACTGTTTTGCCAGGTCAGCAAAATCTGCACCTTTGCAAAGAGCCTGATAAATAGAATCGATTCTTCTTTCCACTACCTCCTGTTCCTGGTAAGATGCTTTCTGTCCCAATCTCAAGAGGATATGTGCAACATGAACACTGCCTTTATCGGGCATCAACTCGCATGACTCGACATCATCATATCGTTTCAACACACGCCTGATATTAGGCAAAGTATCGAGATGAGCATCCTTAGCAGCTTGCACTTTCAGCTTATAATCAACAAAGCCATCGGTAAACACCTTGACACTTTTAGAATCAACCGTATTTCCCAAATGATTTTTCTGATAAAAGTACTCAAATTCCGACTTCTTGACAGATTGACCATCAATAATCATAACAATTGGGTCGGTATGAGCAAAAGCAATGCTCCCCGAAAGGAGCATTGCCGCTATAAGTGCATAAAACTTCATATTTCCTAATTATATTATTCAGGACGGCTATAGTTAGGAGCCTCACTAGTGATAGTGATATCATGTGGATGACTCTCCAACACACCTGCATTTGTGATACGAGCGAACTTGGCATTGTGCAAGTTCTCGATGGTAGCAGCACCACAATATCCCATACCAGAACGCAAACCACCAATCAGCTGGTAGATGACCTCCTGGACAGTTCCCTTGTAAGGCACACGACCAGCGATACCCTCTGGAACCAATTTCTTGGCATCCTTGGTATCACCCTGGAAGTAACGGTCCTTAGAACCATTCTTCTGTTCCATAGCCTCCAAAGACCCCATACCACGATAGCTCTTAAACTTACGGCCATTGAAGATGATGGTATCACCAGGACTCTCCTCAGTACCAGCAACCAAAGAACCGATCATGACGCAGCTACCACCGGCAGCCAAAGCCTTCACAACATCACCTGAGTAACGAAGACCGCCATCAGCTATCAAAGGCACACCAGTACCCTTAAGAGCAGAATATACATCATAAACAGCACTCAACTGTGGAACGCCAACACCGGCAACCACACGAGTAGTACAGATAGAACCAGGCCCGATACCTACCTTAACACCATCAGCACCATTCTCTACCAAATACTTGGCAGCCTCACCAGTAGCCACATTACCTACCACAACATCTACCTGTGGGAAGGCAGCCTTAACTTGCTTGAGCTTCTCAACTACACCCTTAGAATGACCATGAGCAGTATCGATAACGATAGCATCAGCACCAGCCTCAACCAAAGCCTTGGCACGATCCAATGTATCTACAGTAACACCCACACCGGCAGCCACACGAAGACGTCCCTTGGCATCCTTGCAAGCCATAGGTTTGTCCTTAGCCTTTGTGATGTCCTTGTAAGTAATCAAACCTACCAGGTGATTCTCGTTGTCAACTACAGGGAGTTTCTCAATCTTATTCTCCTGCAGGATGGCAGCAGCAGCAACCAAGTCGGTCTGGATGTGAGTGGTAACCAAATTCTCGCTAGTCATTACCTCATCAATCTTCTTGTCCATGTGGCGCTCAAAACGAAGATCACGGTTGGTAACAATACCTACAAGATGATTTTCATCATCTACCACAGGAATACCACCGATATGATAATCATGCATCATATCAAGAGCATCCTTCACTGTACTGCCACGACGGATGGTGACAGGGTCATAAATCATACCATTCTCAGCACGCTTCACAATAGCAACCTGACGAGCTTGCTCCTCAATGGTCATGTTCTTGTGAATTACACCGATACCACCTTCACGAGCGATAGCTATCGCCATTGAAGCCTCGGTAACGGTGTCCATCGCTGCTGTAACGAATGGAACGTTCAACTCGATGTTACGAGAGAACTTGGTTTTCAACTCTACCTGTTTTGGTAGTACCTCTGAATACGCAGGGATAAGAAGGACGTCGTCGTAAGTGAGACCGTCCATTACAATTTTATCTGCAACAAATGATGACATATTGTAACCTTTAAAAATTTATTGCGTGCAAATTTAGCAATAATTTCTCAGATAGAGTTCGCTTTTCACGAAAATCTTACCTTATTAATGCTATTTAACGTGATTAGTTGGCTTGTTCGGACAAAAACTTGATTCTGACGAGTCGAATTTCGTCTTCATTGTAGTCTTCACCCAATTCATCTTGAGCCGCATTCAAATCATCAGTATCGCTCTCCATGAAGTAATCGTAGATGTCATCTACATGGTCATCATCCACAACTTCCTCTATGAAATAATCGATATTCAGCTTGGTACCGCTGTAAACGATTGCCTCTATTTCGTCAAGCAATTCTGAGAAATCCAAACCTTTTGCTTCTGCCAAATCATCAAGATCTATCTGGCGGTCTATGCTCTGAATGATGCTTACCTTCAAGACTGATTTCTTGGCAACTGTCCTGACACGTAATTCCTCAGGACGCTCTATCAGATTCTCTTCACAATACTGATTGATCAATTTACAGAACTCCTTACCATACCTCTTTGCCTTACCGGCTCCAACTCCCTGTATGTTCTGCAATTCCTGCATATCTACAGGATACATCGTTGCCATCTGTTCCAGAGAAATATCCTGGAAAATAACATAAGGCGGCAAATTATGCTTCTTTGCTACTGTCTTACGCAAGTCTTTCAACATGGAGAAAAGTGTCTGATCCAAAGCACCTGTATTATGCTCGCTCAGAGGCGCTCCATCAAAATCATCAGAGAATTCCTTATCGGCAACGATCATGAATGATTCAGGATTCTTAATGAAACGCTTACCCGCAGCTGTCAACTTCAAAAGGCCATAGTTCTCTACATCTTTCTTGAGATAACCGGCTATCAACGCCTGACGGATAACAGGATTCCAAACTTTAGAATCCATATCTTCTCCTGCTCCAAACTCCTCCAGTTCATCATGCTTGTGAGAAACGATATCATCAGTAGCACGTCCCTTTACAAAATCGATGATATATTCCTGGCGGAAATTCTCCTTCACCGCAGCAACAGACTCCAAAACAACGAGCAGCGCATCCTTAGCCTCGAATTTTTCTGTAGGATGCAGGCAGTTGTCGCAGTTATGGCAGTTTTCTTCATGATATTCCTCACCAAAATAATGAAGCAACATTTTTCTGCGACAGACAGACGATTCTGCATAGGCAGCCGTTTCCTGCAACAACTGTCTGCCGATATCCTGTTCTGCTACAGGTTTGTTCTCCATAAACTTCTCCAGTTTTCTGAGGTCTTTACGGGCATAGAAGGCGATACATATGCCCTCGCCTCCATCACGTCCGGCTCTACCCGTTTCCTGATAATAACCTTCCAAGCTCTTGGGTATATCATAATGAATAACAAAACGGACATCAGGTTTATCGATACCCATTCCGAAGGCGATAGTAGCAACAATGACATCAATACGCTCCATCAGAAAATCATCCTGAGTTTGAGAACGGGTAGCCGAATCAAGACCGGCATGATAAGGAGCCGCTTTGATTTCATTGGCTTTCAATACCTCTGCCAATTCCTCTACTTTCTTACGGGAGAGACAATAGATAATACCACTCTTTCCTTTGTGTTGACGAATAAACATGATGATCTGACGATCGATATCCTTGTTCTTCGGGCGCACCTCATAATACAAGTTAGGGCGGTTAAAAGAACTCTTGAATTCTTTGGCATCCATGATGCCTAAGTTTTTCTTGATATCAGTACGTACCTTATCTGTTGCTGTAGCTGTAAGCGCTATCACAGGTGCAACACCTATTTCGTTAATAATAGGGCGAATACGACGATACTCTGGTCTGAAATCGTGTCCCCACTCAGAGATACAGTGAGCCTCATCAATGGCATAGAACGAAATCTTTACTGTTTTAAGGAACTCAACATTATCTTCTTTCGTCAAAGATTCAGGTGCAACATACAGGAGTTTGGTCGTACCATTGAGAATATCATTCTTCACCTTCTCAATAGCCGACTTATTCAATGATGAATTGAGATAATGAGCCACGCCATCACTTTCACTCAAACCATTAATAACATCTACCTGGTTCTTCATCAAAGCAATCAGAGGAGAAATCACAATAGCTGTTCCCTCCATAATGAGCGAAGGCAACTGGTAACACAAACTCTTACCGCCACCTGTAGGCATCAATACAAAAGTATCATTGCCACTCATCAAATTTCTGATGATTGCCTCTTGATCACCCTTAAACGAATCGAAGCCGAAATAATGCTTCAACTGTCCTGTAAGATTAACCTGTTCTGTCATATCCACCTATTATTATATTATATATGTCTATATATACGATTAAATAGCAATCAATTGGGCAAAATGCCCAACTGATTTATGCTGTTTCCAACTGTCCGAGATGAGATTTATCCAACTGTTGCTTGGTATACTCCAGCGTAACAGTGAATGATTTAACCTTCTCTGATGGAATCTCAAACATAGCGTCCATCATCACAGCTTCAACAATTGAGCGAAGTCCACGAGCGCCCAGTTTATATTCTACCGCTTTGTCTACGATATAATCGAGAGCATCTTCATCAAACTTCAGTTTAATGCCATCCATCTCAAACAATTTCTGATACTGCTTGACAATTGAATTTTTAGGTTCAACCAAGATTTTGCGCAAAGCCTCCCTATCCAACGGATTGAGATAAGTAAGCACAGGTAAACGGCCGATAATTTCAGGTATCAAGCCAAAAGACTTCAAATCCTGTGGAAGGATATACTGCATCAAATCCTTCTTATCTATCTTAGCTACATTCTGAACCGAATTATAGCCTACTACGTGCGTATTCATACGCTGAGCTATTTTACGCTCAATACCGTCAAAAGCACCACCACAGATAAACAGGATATTCTTGGTATCTACATGGATATAATCCTGATCAGGATGCTTGCGTCCACCCTTAGGCGGAACATTAACCATGGTACCTTCCAAGAGTTTCAACAATCCCTGCTGTACACCTTCGCCACTCACATCACGCGTGATAGAAGGATTATCGCTCTTGCGGGCTATCTTATCAATCTCATCAATGAACACAATTCCCCTTTCTGCTGCAGCCACATCATAATCAGCAACCTGCAACAGACGCGACAAGATGCTTTCAACGTCTTCACCCACATAACCTGCTTCAGTAAATACAGTGGCATCAACAATGGTGAAAGGAACATCCAACATCTTAGCTATTGTACGCGCCAACAAGGTTTTACCTGTACCGGTACTACCAACCATGATGATATTACTCTTTTCGATTTCTACACCATCTTCATCCTTTGGCTGCTGCAAACGCTTGTAGTGGTTATATACAGCGACAGCCAAATTGCGCTTAGCCTGATCCTGACCGATGATATATTCATCCAGGTATTTTTTGATCTCTACAGGCTTTGGCACCTCTTTGAGAACAAACTTACCCTCCCCAGCTTTAGGAGCCAAGACCCCTGTAGACTGTATAATTTCATAAGCCTGCTTAGCACAATCTTCGCAAATGAAGCCATTGATACCCGTGATGAGTAATCTGACTTCATTTTCTGATCTTCCACAGAAGCTACATACTTTCTTTGGCATATTATAATTATTATCTCTTCTTGCGCACCTTATTATATATACGCATATTTACTTAAAACAATTCGTTATTTACGAACCAACACATTATCTATCATTCCATATTCCTTGGCTTCTTCAGCTGTCATCCAATAGTTACGGTCGCTATCAGCATAAACCTTATCATAAGGAGTATGAGAATGGTCTGAAATGATAGTATACAATTCCTTCTTCATCTTCAAGATTTCGCGAGCCTCAATCTCTATATCAGAAGCCTGACCCTGAACGCCACCTAATGGCTGGTGAATCATGACACGGCTATGAGGCAAAGCAGAACGCTTACCCTCCTGACCAGAAACGAGCAGCACGGCAGCCATAGAAGCAGCCATACCTGTACAGATAGTAGCTACATCGCTAGAGATAAACTGCATGGTATCATAAATACCCAAACCGGCAGTAACGCTACCACCAGGACTATTCAAATAGATAGAAATATCTTTGCCACTATCTACTGAATCCAGATACAGCAATTGCGCCTGCAATGTATTTGCGGTGTAGTCATCAATCTGTGTACCCAGGAAGATGATACGGTCCATCATTAAGCGAGAGAATACATCCATCTGAGTAACGTTCAACTGACGCTCCTCCAAGATGTAAGGGTTCATATACTGAGCCTGTGCCTTAATTACATCATCAAGCACCATACCATTCATACCAAGATGCTTGGTTGCATATTTTCTAAAATCGTTCATATCTATATAGTATTTTACGTCTTAAACCATACGAAAAAAGAGGTTATCGACCCTTATTTCTCGTTCGGTGGAACAAAGATAATAAAAAAAGTCGATAACCTCGTATTTATTTGAAGTTTTTTTTCAAAAAAATGTTATTCCTGCATCATCTTGTTGAAATCTTCTACAGAAATCTCCTTTTCGTTAAGCTTTACTGCTGTTTTCAGAGATGCAGCCAACTTACGATCGATAGAGCGATCTACAAGTGCATCTGTAGCGTCACCCTTCTTGAGGATTTCCTTAGCATAGTTCTCAATGTACTCCTCAGGAATGTTGTTCATACCATACTGAGCGAACTGAGCACGAGCTGCCTCCTTAGCTGTCTCCATCAGGTCATTGTCATCAACCTTGATATCCTGAGCCTTGATAAGCTGCTCCTTGATAAGATGCCATGTCAACTCCTTGATGCTCTCAGCATAGTTCTTCTCTACGAACTCCTCGCCCTTATCCTTGTTGTTAGCCAACATGATACGCTTCAAGAGTGCATCTGGGAACTGCAATTCACCAACCTTCTTCTCGCAGTGCTCGCGAACATCGAGGATGAACTTATAATCAGAATCGTTAACGAGCTGTGCCTGCAAGCCCTCTGCAATCTTAGCACGGAAAGCAGCCTCGTCCTTCACGTCAGTATCCTCACCGAGAACCTGCTTAAAGAGCTCTTCGTTGATTTCATGCTTCTTGAAACGCTGGATTTCTGTAATCTGGAAGCTGAACTCTGACTCCAAGTCCTTAACAGCTTCACGCTCAATCTTCAGGAGTGAAGAAACCTCAGTATCGTTCTCTGGATAAGCCTTCTTAGGGTTGAATGTGATTACATCACCGAGCTTAGCATCGTTGAAGAGATTCTTCTGCTCGTCAACCTTGATGTAGCTAGGCATCAGGATAGCACCCTCTACAGTGATACCACCTTCCTTGGTATTGCCATTTTCATCAAGCTCACGCAAGTCACCCTTCAAAAGGTCATTCTCCTCGTACTTCTCAGCCTTCTCATAGCTACCTGCACGCTGAGCGTACATATCAATCTGCTGATCGAGAATCTTATCATCAACTGTGATGTTATAATAATCAACCTTGTCGCGACCATTGAGAGTTACCTTGAACTCTGGAGCAACAGCGATATCAAACATAAATGTGAAAGAAGTACCATTCTCCAAGTCAGCTGGCTCCTGCTTCTCTGATGGGAGAGGCTCACCGAGCATCTGGATATTGTTGTCCTGTACATACTTGTAAATCTGCTGACCAACGAGCTTGTTGATAGCTTCCATTTTTACAGATGGACCGAACTGACGCTTAATCATACCCATAGGAGCCTGACCAGGACGGAAACCTGGAACATTAGCCTTCTTACGATAATCTTTCAATGTCTTCTCGACATCATTCTTGTAATCTTCCTCTTCGACAACGAGGGTCAAAAGACCATTAATCTTGTCAGGATTTTCAAATGAAATTTTCATCTTGATATTTGTTATTTTATTATTGTTAATATTTTCTTTAATTCTACAGTTTTCGTGTATAACCGCAATTGGCTTGCAAAATTACACATTTTTAATGGATATACCTAATATATAAGAGAAAAAAAATGATTTTTAACCATCAGACGCTATTTCTTTGGCTCTTTTTTGCTCATCTATGAGCTGAAAGTCCTTCTTTCTGAGCACAAAACTGTTACTCAGATACTTTTCGCGCACAATCTTATTCTCTGCCAATTCCTCTGGTTTGCCCTGAAAAAGGATCTTTCCTTCGAACAGAAGATAGGCTCTATCTGTAATGGTAAGAGTCTCCTGTACATTATGGTCGGTAATCAAAATACCGATATTGCGATACTTCAACTGCCATACAATATGCTGAATATCTTCTACCGCAATAGGGTCAACACCAGCAAATGGCTCATCGAGCATGATAAACTTTGGGTCAATAGCCAGGCAACGGGCAATCTCTGTACGGCGACGCTCACCTCCGGAAAGCTGGTCACCCTTGTTTTTACGAACCTTATTGAGACGAAACTCGCTAATAAGGCTCTCTAACTTCTGCAACTGATAACTACGTGGTTTTCCTGTCATTTCCAAGACTGAAAGTATATTGTCCTCAACACTCATCTTGCGGAAAACACTGGCCTCCTGAGGCAGGTATCCGATTCCCGCACGGGCACGTTTGTATACAGGAAAATCAGTAATTTCCTGATCTCCCAGAAAGACATGTCCCTCATTAGGCACAACAAGTCCAGTTGTCATATAGAAAGAAGTTGTCTTACCAGCACCATTAGGTCCCAATAATCCCACAATTTCTCCTTGCTTCACATTGATAGAAACTCCATTGGCAACCGTTCGTTTACCATAGCGCTTCACCAATCCCTCTGTTCGCAAAACCAGAGAATTCTGATTTTGCTGTTCGTTATTGTTAATTTCGTCCATAATTAGCTAATTTGGCTGCAAAAATACTAAAAATAAAGGAAATATCGCTTATAAAATCAAAAACTATTCATAATATTGCAGTTTTTTAGAGGATTTTGGTTAATTTTGCAGCAAAATTCAGTTTTATAATAGCATGTTAATAGAAAAATGGCTTACCACCTTCGGTAAATATCTCATATTGATGGGACGTTCTTTTTCCCGTCCTGAGCGCATGCGCATGTTCTTGAAACAATACATCAAGGAGATGTCGCAATTGGGTGTTGACTCTATAGGTATCGTCTTACTGATATCCTTCTTCATTGGAGCCGTTATCTGCATCCAGATGAAATTGAACATCCAGAGCCCTTGGATGCCACGATGGGTTTCCGGCTACACCACCCGAGAAATCATGCTTCTGGAGTTCTCATCAAGTATCATGTGTCTGATTCTCGCAGGCAAAGTGGGCTCTAATATCGCTTCGGAGTTGGGAACGATGCGTGTCACCCAACAGATTGATGCCCTTGATATCATGGGAGTGAACTCTGCATGTTACCTCATTCTGCCTAAAATTCTCGGTTTGGTTACCATCATGCCATTCCTGGTTATCTTCAGCTCTGGCATGGGTATCATCGGCGCCTACGGAACAGCGTATATTGGGCATATCCTACCACCAGATGATCTGACACTTGGCTTGCAACATTCATTTAACCAATGGTTTGTATGGATGAGCATTATCAAGAGTCTTTTCTTTGCATTCATCATTTCCAGCGTATCTTCTTATTTCGGTTATACCGTAGAAGGTGGATCTGTGGAGGTTGGAAAATCATCAACCGATGCTGTTGTCAGTTCTAGTGTTTTGATTCTGTTTTCAGATGTTTTCCTCACTCAAATTCTCTCGTAAACTATGATAGAAGTTAGAAATCTCACCAAGTCGTTTGGCGACAAGGTTGTATTAGACAATATAAACGTCACCTTTGAAACAGGAAAGACTAATTTGATAATCGGACAGAGCGGTTCCGGAAAGACCGTACTCATGAAGAATCTTGTAGGATTACTTCAGCCTACAAGTGGTGAAGTTCTTTACGATGACCGTAACTTCATCCGGATGTCAAAAAAAGAAAAAGTCCAGATGCGCCGCGAGATGGGAATGATTTTCCAAAGTGCAGCCCTGTTCGACTCTTTGAATGTACTTGAGAATGTCATGTTTCCACTTGATATGTTCTCTACCATGAATTACAGGGAGCGCGTAAAACGGGCTCAGGAATGTCTTGACCGCGTCAATCTGATAGAGGCTCAGCAGAAATATCCGGGTGAAATCTCGGGTGGTATGCAGAAACGAGTAGCTATTGCACGTGCCATCGTAATGAATCCGAAATACTTGTTCTGCGATGAGCCAAACTCAGGTTTGGATCCAAAGACCTCACTTGTGATAGACGAACTTCTTTCAGGCATCACCAAAGACTATAATATGACTACCATCATCAACACCCACGACATGAATTCGGTGATGGGCATTGGTGAAAACATCTGCTTTATCTACCAAGGTCATAAAGAATGGCAAGGCAACAAAGATGAAGTGATGACCTCAACAAACGAGAAACTCAACGATATAGTCTTTGCTTCCGATCTCTTCCGCAAAGTAAAGGAGGTGGAGCTGGAAGAAGCTAAAAACAAATAAAACAGTATCGTTCAAAAAAAAGCCATCAGCCCAGAAACTGGCTGATGGCTTTTTTATTACCAAATAAATACTATCTCATTTTCCAGGCATCCTTGACCTCTACCATAGGTACCACAATCTGTTCTTTAGTACTGTCACCATACACCACTTGCAAAAAAACATCAGCAACATGATGCGCTGTATCAGCCTTTGCATTCAGTACATTCACCTTAACCATACCTTTATGTTCATCTTGCTGCTGCTCAACAAACATTTTGGCATTCATCAGCAATTGATCCTGATAGCCATTTGGCAACCGATAAGGTTGATTGTAACCATCTACAAACTCCTTATACTTGCCCTCTAAAAGCAAATCATAATATCCCTTGGCTGCAATACCTGCAAGATAGCCAGGATCAGATTTCTCCTCCCTACAGGAAGAAAAAAACAATCCCATCATGAATATCATAAAAATCAAAAGTTTCTTCATTTTTATACACTTTGATTCAGCATTCTTCGCTTCATTTATTTACTTCTGACGAATGAAGACGTTGATAGGACAGCCATGTAATGACCAGTTCTCACGAATCTTATTCTCCAGGAAACGGCGATAGTTCTCCTTGACATACTGAGGCAAGTTTGCATAGAACACAAACGAAGGAATCGTTGTATTAGGCAACTGGGTGCAATACTTAATTTTGATATACTTACCCTTTATGCTCTGTGGAGGATATGCCTCGATAATAGGCAACATCACCTCATTCAACTTAGAAGTTCCAATATGAGCCTTACGGTTCTGGTAAACTTCCTTGGCAGTTTCCAATACTCGGAAAATACGCTGCTTAGTCAAGGCTGAAGCAAAGATGATAGGAAAGTCTACGAATGGGGCCATACGCTTGCGGATTGCATTTTCAAAAGTATCAATTACCTTCTGATTCTTCTCCTCAACCAAATCCCATTTGTTTACTACAACCACCAGACTCTTGTTGTTCTTCTGAATCAACTGGAAGATGTTCATATCCTGGGTCTCGATACCACGGGTAGCATCGAGCATCAGGATGCAGACATCACTATTCTCGATGGCACGGATAGAACGCATCACTGAATAGAATTCCAAGTCTTCGCTTACCTTGTTCTTACGACGGATACCAGCTGTATCAACCAGGTAAAAATCGAAACCAAACTTATCGTATCTGGTATAGATACTATCACGTGTAGTGCCAGCAATTTCTGTCACGATATTACGATCCTCACCGATAAAAGCATTGATAATGCTACTCTTACCAGCATTCGGGCGACCTACTACCGCAAAACGAGGAATATCTTCTTCGATTGCCTCCTCAGGATTATCCTGAAGTTTGTCCAGAATCATATCAAGCAAATCACCAGTACCACCACCTGTAGCAGCACTGATACACTGAGGATCACCCAAGCCCAACTTGTAGAACTCAGCAGCCTGATAATACTCTGCGCTGTTATCAACCTTGTTAGCAACAAGGATAACAGGCAATTTGGCACGACGCAAAATAAGCGCCACATCTTCATCCCAATCAGTAAGACCAGTGTTAACGTCTACCAGGAAGAGAACCAGGTCAGCCTCTTCGGTAGCAACAAGCACCTGCTTGCGGATAGCATCTTCAAAAATATCATCAGATTTTACAACCCAACCACCGGTATCAACAACCGAAAATTCTCTACCATTCCAACTGCACTTACCATACTGACGGTCACGAGTAGTACCGGCAGTATCACTAACGATAGCGCGACGTGATTGAGTCAAACGATTAAATAAAGTAGACTTACCCACATTAGGGCGTCCTACAATAGCTACTAAATTTGCCATAAACAGTCATTATCCTCCTTCCTTTTAGGAGGTATTCAAGGATGTGGTCTCTGCATCCAAGTTAATAATTTGCCGAAGCTGACCTTGCTCCGGCCCTCGCTCTTTTGGCGAGAGTCACTCCCTCGATTACATTCAGGGAGGAGTTATTTTAGTTGATAGTTTATAGTTATTAAGGGCGTCTTTAAACTATTAGCTCTTAACTATCAATTATTCCGGATTATATCCAAAGGCATCAAGTTCTCGCTGAGAGCTGCGCCAATCCTTATCAACTTTTACGAAAGTCTCCAAGAAGATTTTCTTGTCGAAGAACTTTTCCAAAGCCTTACGACTCTCGGTATTCACCTTTTTCAATGCAATCCCCTGGTGCCCGATGATGATACCCTTTTGGGAATCACGTTCAACATAAATCACCGCATTAATGTGGATACGTTTTTCATCTTCCTTAAATCGCTCCACTCTTACCTCTACAGAATAAGGTATCTCCTTATCATAATAGAGCAAAATCTTTTCTCGGATAATCTCTGAAACGAAGAAACGGGCAGGCTTGTCTGTCAGCTGATCCTTATCAAAGAAAGCAGGAGATTCCGGCAAGAGTTCCTTAATGCGCTTCAAGAGCATATCCGTTCCGAATTTATTCTTCGCTGAGATAGGAAGAATCTCTGCATTAGGCAACAAAGAGTGCCATTTTTCAACAATATCACCCAACTTCTTCGGATCACTCTGATCAATCTTGTTGATGAGCAAGAGTACAGGAATCTGCATTTTCTTAACCTTTTCCAAGAATTCCATGTTCTTTTCAGGGTTTTCTATCACATCTGTCACATAAAGCAGCACATCAGCATCCGCCAATGCACTCTCCGAGAAGGCAAGCATCATCTCCTGCATCTTGTAATTAGGCTTCAAAACACCAGGAGTATCAGAAAATACAATCTGCATATCATCAGTATTCACTATACCCATGATACGATGACGGGTTGTCTGAGCCTTAAAAGTTGCAATACTAATACGTTCACCCACCAATTGATTCATCAAGGTACTTTTTCCCACATTAGGATTACCTACTATATTTACGAAACCAGCTTTATGCATAAAAAATTGAATTTAGCAAAATTTTACTATCAAGAAGTTAAGCTCTATTGTTTTTAAGCTAAAGAAACGCATCCTTACTTATTTATAGAGAAATAAGAAAGATGCGTTTCCTTATATAGATTATTATTCTATCCTATTTTTATAGATTACTTTCCGTAAGCAGCGCCATCATACGCCCACTTATAGAAAGAAGCGCCATGTACAAATCCTGCACCAAATGCTGTGAAGATGACGTTATCGCCCTTCTTCAATTGGCTTTCAGCATCCCAGAGTGCCAATGGGATTGTTGCTGCACTAGTATTTCCATAATGATCGATGTTTACAACCACCTTATCAAGTGGAATTCCAGCACGCTTGGTTACAGCCTCGATAATACGGAGATTAGCCTCGTGAGGAATTACCCAGTTCACATCATCAGCCTTCAGATTGTTCATTTCCATGATCTTCATCACGTCGTTGCTCATATCTGTTACTGCGTAACGGAATACAGTACGACCTTCCTGATAAAGATAGTGCAGGCGATGATCAACTGTAAAATGTGATGGAGGGCAAACAGAACCACCAGCCTTCATGTGAAGGAAAGGCAAACCTTGTCCATCTGTACGAAGGTATGAGTTCTGAACACCAACGTTCTCCTCTTCAGTTGCCTCCACCAAAACCGCACCTGCACCATCTCCGAAGAGAACGCAAGTAGCACGGTCAGTGTAATCTACCAGTGAAGACATCTTGTCAGCACCAATCACAATAATCTTCTTGTATCTACCACTCTGAATCATGCTTGCAGCAACATCAAGGGTATACAAGAATCCACAGCAAGCAGCAGAGAAGTCAAATGCAAAAGCATTCTTCAAACCCAGCTTGCCGAGGACGATAGATGCTGTAGAAGGGAACTTATAGTCAGGTGTCGTGGTTGTTACAATCAATGCATCGATTGTATCTGGATCCACGCCAGTCTTCTGAATCAACTGCTTGGCAGCTTTACGCGCCAAATAGCTGGTTCCAAGACCTTCCTCTGTAAGGATGCGGCGCTCTTTGATACCCACACGGGTGGTAATCCACTCATCTGTAGTATCTACCATGCGAGATAACTCCTCATTGTTGAGGATATAGTCTGGCACGTAGCCACCGACACCTGTAATTACAGCATTAATCTTACCCATTATTCAGCTGCTTCCTTAACGATTGCAACCTTACCACGATAGTAACCGCAAGTAGGGCAAACAGTGTGGTATACATAGTATGCACCACAGTTAGGGCAAACTGCCAATGTAGGAGCTACTGCCTTATCATGAGTTCTTCTCTTAAGTGTACGTGTCTTTGACTGTCTTCTTTTAGGATGTGCCATAATTTTTAAATGTTTAAAATTTTAATTTTTATTTTTTCAATTTCAATAGAGCTTCCCAGCGTGAATCTACAGTTTCCTCTTCTTCCTCACCGCTTCGGGCGGCAGAATGCTCATTGAGCTTTTCAATCATAGCAGGGTTGCATTTTCCAGGTGCATGCACATGCTTGATGGGAATATTGAGATCTATAAATTCATAGATAAACCAGGCGACATCGAGTATTCCTTCGTTCTCGGCCACAGTCACCAGATCATCATCCTCTGAGTACTCTTCTCCGAATTTTACGACTAGCCTGTCATTAGTCTCAATGGTTTGATCCATATCGTCCAGACAGATGTCGCATGGTATGTGAACCACTCCCTCAGTATGGAAATTGAGTTCGAAGAAGTCATCCGTCCTATTGATAGACAGACTACTTGACAACTCGCCTCTCTGAACATCAGGAGCATCGATTGCCTCAAAATATTCATTGGTAAGCTTAAATTCCTTTTCGGTTATACCTTGAGGTAAAGCTTTCAAATCAATCTTAAAAGAATCTATGTTACACATATTCAATATATACTATATTGTTTCGGGCTGCAAAGTTACAAATAATTTTTGAGATAAAATAATTTTTTATGTAAAAATCACTAAAATCACTCATTATTAATTGATTATTCTTTCTTTAACTCGATTCTGAAGGTGGTTCCATGCCCAATTTCTGTACTTTTTACCCATATTTTACCATGATGGTATTCTTCTACGATTCGTTTAGCTAGTGATAAACCTAAGCCCCAGCCTCGCTTTTTGGTAGTAAAACCGGGACGGAATACATTCTTCAAATCCTTTTTTCTTATACCATTTCCTGTATCTGAAACTTCTATAATAGCTTTATCATCTATTTCTTCCACATGGAGCGTAATCTGTCCACCATTTGCTCCCATAGCATCAACAGCATTCTTCGACAGATTTTCTATCACCCATTCAAAGAGAGAGGCATTCATCTTAACGATAACATCCTGTTCAGGTATTTCCTTCACCAGTTTAACATTCTTCGATGTTCGACGATCCATGTAGTCTATAACATGATTCATCACTTCGTTCAAACTGGCAGGAACAGGTTCTGGCAGGGCACCTATCTTTGAGAAACGGTCTGCTATCAGTTGCAAACGCTGGATATCCTTGTTCATTTCAGGAATGAGTTCGTCATCCGGATAATTCATCTTCAGAATTTCAATCCAAGCCATCAGACTGGAAATTGGAGTACCCAACTGATGAGCAGTTTCTTTAGACAACCCCACCCACACCTTATTCTGTTCCGCTCTTTTGGAAGTAAGCAAAGCAAAGATGGCAATAACCACAAAGAGCATGACTACCCCCAACTGAATATAAGGATAAGCTGACAGACGTCGTATCATGAGGGATTCATCATAGCAAACCTGAATATAGTCATGCGTTGAATCATCTAGTTCAATTTTAATATTCTTGCCTTGTTTCAAGAGCCGCTGACCGATGGCAGAAGCATAAGCAAGGGAATCTGCATAATCTTTCCCTTCCACATCAACATTACGAAAAGTCTGAGCATGGTTTTCAGAATCCATTACGATAACCGGAATGGAATTATTTTCATTGATAACCTTCAATACCAAGTTCAAGTCAGTATTCTCATCGGCATTATTGAGCGTACGCATAGCTTCAGCCCAAACCGCCATACGGTTGCGTTCCTCTTCTGCTAGATCACGAACAAGAAAATGAGACACAACAAGAGAGGCGACAGCAATAAACACTGCCGCTATCACCAAAAAAATCTTCACCTGTCGTATTCTATCGGTCCAAATCATGCTGCAAAGATAATAAAAATCTGTGTAATCAACGTCATCTGCTGATAAAAAACATCTTGAGCAGATAAAAAAAACAAAAAAAGCCCCGACTACTTTCGTAATCGAGGCTTCTGAAATTGAAAGGAGGCGGCTA